>JACCDT011098905.1_pt1 | contig 76019 bp, 79 predicted proteins | sample 7446291 | NCBI WGS metagenome assembly JACCDT01 (sample SAMN15323446, study PRJNA562643) | freshwater metagenome | isolation source: river surface water | place: USA:Blue River Watershed | collected 2017-08-17 | reverse complement strand
TTTAGAATATTGATTATTTGTGATTCAGTAAACTTTGAGTTCTTCATTTTTAATACCCTTCTTGGTGTTAGTCGATATTGTAAATCTCTCTACTTATCAATAGCACTTTTTTTAGGGGGTATTACCCAATTAGATTTTTCCTATAGTAGAATATTTAACAATATTGTGTTCAGTGATTGATGGTGAAATAGTCGCTTATACATAAGTAAAACTCCAGAGAAAAACAATGCATTATATTGTAATATAGTCTTTTTAGAGAGACACTACCATGTCTTTTATATCAACGGGAAGCTTTAATAAAAAAATGCTTAACTAAACCTTTAAAAACTGAGGCAAGAAATGCTACAAGACCGCTAATTAATTGTGTAATGGTTATAATCTCATGGTTTAAAAAACCAAAAAATGAAGCAAAAGCTAGATCAAGATTCAAGATAAGAGCAGCATTAGTTGCTCCTACTCTTTGTTGATACCTCAATTGTATATAATATGCAAACGCTGTAGAAATAGCCCCTTGGAATAAAATAGCAAATATTGCTTGGGCATTATATTCAGAAGCTGCATTGACACTGTTGGTAAAAAGAAAACACAACAGAAAACAAGTACTCCAAAAAATACTTAAAAAAGTCATGAGGACCTTTTCAGCCTTTATACTCTGCAGCATTTTCTGAGTAGTTACGATACTTAAAGCAATAGAGATTGATGAAACTAAACCAAATATATCACCAGAACCAATCCCCTGTAGATCTCCTTGGTAGTTTATTACTAAGCTGATAACTCCAATTATTACAGCAATTACTTCAATTAAATCAAACACCCAAATCTTTAACAAGTAAGCAAAAAATGGGACAAAGATAATATTTAGTGTGACATAAAAAGCAATTTGGGTTGAATTAATCTGGGTTAATGCATATGCCTGACATAAAATATTAGAAGTATTACATAACGAAATAATTATAGACCAAAGTATAACTTGCTTTGAAATTTTCTTTAAGTAACTAAATGCGAATGGTAATAAACACAGAAGTGCCACTAATTGTCGAAAAAAAGCAAACTTTCCAGGATCAATATTTCGTACTGCATTGTGTGTTAATGTAAACCCTAATCCCCAAATAATAGGAATTAAATAGAAATACCAAACACTTTTATCTTCTGATTGCATGTCTTATGTTCCCCTTAAATATTTTCAAAAAGACTATTATCTCTTAATTCAAAGTTGACTTTAATCTCATTGTTAGCTATTTTTTTTCTTAAGTACGGAAAGTCACGATATAATTGATTGACTAAGTGCTTCCCAACAACTAAATAACACTATTTAAATTAACATTTATAACTTTTTGCCAGAGTTCAGGAGTTATCTCCATAAAAGAACCGTGTCGAATACTTATTCCTGCATTATTAATTAAAATATCAAAGTCCTCCCATATTTCTTTTATTTGAATAAAAGTTTTTTCTAAATCAGAAAAGTTACTCACGTCAGTCTTGAAAATATTTACTAAGCCTTTAAACTTTTCTCCCCAATCTAAAATTGGATCAGGATTTATATCTAATATAATTACTTGATGCTCATTGTTTAAGAAAAGTTCTGCTATTGATTTTCCTATTCCAGATGCGCCACCTGTGACAATTACCTTTTTTTGCATAACACATCCAATTCACTGAAAATAAATGATTACAATAATTAGCTTTCCACACAGAGCATTTTATAGCATCAGATTAATAAAAACACCCAAGTAATACATGGGTGTTTTTCACGGATTGAATAACGTATAATTAACGGTTTTGATAAAGTATAAGATAACATTAGTACTAGCGCAAGATTACTCTTAACGATAAATAAATGTGTTACAAATACCATAGTAAAATTTGGTATATACGACACACCGTGAATTAATCCTTGTAGATTACATCAACTGTCTTGTATAATAAAATTTATAAAAGGTAAACCATGACAACAGCAGAAAACAACATGCAAAATTTACATCCTGATATTCAGCAACGCTTATATGATTTAACTGTGCTGACGTATATTTCTAATAATAACAAAACAGGAATTAAGTATCGATGCTTTAAATTTCCAGATCGTAATCTTGATATCAAAGACATAAAAGATTTAGCACTTGGAAGCAATATTTTTATCAATAAATTTGCCAGTGGTGATATCCAAGTTTCATGGTACGCAGATGAACCTGAAGGATATAAAGACGCAATAGTGCGGGATGTTTTTAATAAGATTATTGATATGATACCACCAGAGATGTCATGGAGTAAATTAGTTAACCCTTGTAAATCAAAAAAGCAAACAATTGATAAAGATTACTCTCATAGCAGTTTTGAACATGACACTTTACGGATTGTCTCGTCAGCGGCTTTTCGCCGATTACAAAATAAAACGCAGGTAGTTCCATTGTGTGATAACGATATTGTACATAATCGTTTGACACATAGTATTGAGGTATCTACGGTAGGCAAAAAATTAGCACGAATGGTTGCCTCATATGTATGGGAAACGTGTATGCCCAAAAATGATGTGGCGGTAATAGCTCAATATTTTGGAGGTAGTTGTCTTAATGATGAACAAGTGCGAGAGCTATTTACTAATAATGTTGCTGATCTGGTTGCTGCGGCATGTTTGATTCATGATATTGGTAATCCTCCTTTTGGACATCAGGGCGAAGAGGCTCTGAATGAAACGTATACTGAGTTACTAGTTCTGCCAGAATATCGCGATAGTTTGGGTAAGCTTGCTAAGCTGGAAGCAGATATATTTAAAATAGAGGGCAATGCACAAACAATTCGTCTTTTAGCCCAAAATCAGAATATAGATCTCACCTATGCAACATTAGCAGCCAGTATCAAATATCCACGAATGCATCATCAAGAAAATAGTATTTATAAGAAATTTAATATTTATGCTAGTGAGCAAGAGCTCTTTAATCGTATTTTAAGTAGCTGTGGGCTAAGCCTTGCTGCTGGCGAAGATTATGAACGCCATCCACTAGTATATGTGGTAGAAGCTGCTGATGATATTTGCTATAGCTTATTTGATTTTGAAGATTTTGTATATCTTGGGTTTATTTCAGAGGAAACATATAGTGAAACGCTTCTTGATATTACTTTTGCCAATCTTAAAACCCCATTAGCGATGAGAACTCCTGGTGAAACTCTTGAAGAAAAATTGAATAATTATAAACAAAGTTTGGCGGAGATGAGCTTTACCAATATAGCGAGCAAACTACGTTCTGAAGCATTATTTCAACTAATATTAAATGCTTTTCATGCTTTTAAAGAAAAATATGACTATATTATTACGGGTACTTATACGATTGATAATCAATTACTCAATGCAAAAGGTAAAATAAACGGGCTGCTTGATATTTATGCAGCAATTATGGCAAATCATCCAGTCAAAGATCGCTTTGCTAAAAGTAATACTGGACTTAAAAAACATTCTGTAACCGCAGGCTACAATAATATTGCAGTTCTCAAAAATAGCCTTGGTGGTTATGAAATAATGAGTCAGTTATTAAAAACACATATTGCAGCATTGCATAATTTGAATAAGCTACAATCACAGATGATATTACTCACCGCACCAACTGAATTTATTCATAAAAGTATTCGTGATTCATTAAACAAACGTGATGCTCGTTCCTGGGTAGAGATATTGTCACCACAGCAACAGATTGAGCAAATTCGGCTACTTAACGATTACCTCACTGGTTTAACTGATAATGCAGCGCTTAAGCTATTTCGACATTTAAAAGGACACGAACAGGTGGGATTTATTTAAAAAGAGGTAAGGTTATAGCTAAGATTTTGTCTGGTCTGATTGATGCTGGGCTGGTGTGGTACAATATTGCAATATTAATGAGCAGTATATTACATGAAAAAAATTCTTAGCGCTATATGCGTATCACTTGCAAGCTATTCGTTTGCCACGTCCCCTGACTATAACCAAATTTTTGCGGGTAAGAATGCCTGTTTTATTCTCTATGACGCACAAAATCATAAAATGGTTGAAGAATATAATCCCAAACGTTGCAATGAAAGAATCCCTCCTAATTCTACGTTCAAAGTACCACTATCATTGATGGCGTTTGATAAGGGGATAATTACCGAGAGCACGGTGTTTAAATGGGATGGCAAACAACGCTGGATGGAGAGCTGGAACCAAAATCAAACCCCGCGCAGTTGGGAACAATATTCGGTTCTTTGGGTTTCTCAGCAGCTATCTCCGCAAATTGGCATGAAATCTATCAAAAATTATTTAGCTGATTTTAAATACGGTAATCAGGATTTTAGTGGTGATGCGGGTAAAAATAATGGTTTAACTAATGCTTGGCTAAGTGGTAGTCTGAAAATTTCTGCGCTGGAGCAATTACGTTTCCTAGAAAATATGCAAGATTATCAATTAAATATCAGCCATAGCGCTGTTGATAATACCATGCATAATATCTACTTGGGTAAGATTGATGGTGGTTGGGATTTATATGGTAAAACTGGCAGTGGTTCGCGTAAATATTTGAAGAGCAACAATGCCAGTCAATTACGCGATGGTTATTTTATCGGCTACCTCAAAAAAGATCAACAAAGTTATATTATTGTAATTAATATATCTGATATTAAACCACCTAAACCACAAGATAAAGAATTTGGCGGACCACTGGCGAAAGCAGCGAGCTTACAAATTATTCAACAATTACAATTAAAAGCGAAATAAGCATGTACACTCCCAAAAATTCAGAAGAAGCCAATTTACATTTAGCGGTATTGATTGATGCAGATAATGCCCAAGCCTCGGTAATTGAGGCACTATTGGCAGATGTCGCACGCTATGGTGAGGCTACAGTTAAGCGGATTTATGGTGATTTTACCTCTACCCATAGCTCGCAGTGGAAAAGTGTACTCAATAAGTTCGCGATCAAACCGGTGCAACAATTTGCCTATACTCGCGGTAAAAATGCCACCGACAGCACGATGATTATCGATGCGATGGATTTACTTTATACCAAACGTTTTGACGGTTTTTGCATTGTCTCCAGCGATAGTGATTTTACTGGACTGGCTATGCGGATTCGTGAAGAAGGCTTGTGGGTGTATGGCTTTGGTGAAGAAAAAACTCCTGCAGCTTTTCGGAATGCTTGTCACAAATTTATTCGTACCGAAAATCTGCGCTTGGAAGATAAAGGTGAAGATGAAATATTAGTACTTGAAGTATCTTCTGAAGAAAAGGTTAAAGAGGAACTAGCAAACTCTGAAAATCTTTCTAAAGAAAATTCTGGTGATATATCTCAGAATATAAATAAAGAATCTGTAAAAAAAAGATTTCTACTTGCCTTGGCTACTAAGGCGGTTGAAGAGTCCAGCGGAGATGATGGATGGTCCAGTCTATCAGCTTTTGGTTCATATTTGAACCGAGTACAACCGGACTTTGATCCGCGTGATTATGGGTATAAAAAATTAAGTAACCTAGTGAAAGCACGGAAGAATATCTTTGAGATAGAAGAAAGAGAATCTTCAACTTCGGGTAAAAAGAATTTATATGTACGTATGAAAACTAAACGCTAAGAAAGCTTTTCCATAAATTAATTTTATAAATCAATGAATTATGGGTTAACTAATGTTTAAATTTACCACTATCCTTTTCTTAATTTTATCCAATACCTTTATGACTTTTGCATGGTATGGACATCTTAAAACTTTAAGTAATAAACCACTGATGATTACGATACTTATCAGCTGGGGAATTGCTTTTTTTGAATATTGTTTTCAAGTACCAGCTAACCGAATTGGCTATAATAATGCTGGATTTACTCTGATGCAACTCAAAATTATTCAGGAAGTTATAACTCTAAGTGTGTTTATAGTATTTGCGGTTTTCTTTATGCAGCAAAAACTTAATTTGAATTATCTTTGGGCAAGTTGCTGTATTTTTGGCGCAGTATATTTTATTTTTAAAACATAGCCTTATAGGCTTAAAGATTTTGCAATGATTGAAATACAAATTGAACAATCAGAGGATTATTCTGCTGTAGAATCGCTGATAGATTATAATCAGAAACGTGAATCACTGGCAATTATAGCGTTAGCGGTTTTGCTGACCAAGCAAAAACAAGGGATTGGTAGCACATGAGAATTTAATTCTTCAATAAAGGGTTATTATGAGAAAAGATTGGAGTAGCATCAATAGCTTGAGAATTGCTCGACCTGTAACAGATTTATCTAAATCAACAACAATGTATTGCAAAGGGCTTGGTTTAGATATTCTTGCCTCTTTCAAAGATCATAGTGGTTTTGATGGAGTAGTGTTAGGTTTAGAAGGATTACCATATCATTTTGAGATGACTTATTGTAATTATCACCAAGTACCTCCTTCTCCAACGCCAGAGGATCTTTTTGTACTATATATACCAGATCCGAACGAGTGGCAATATAGATGCAATTCATTATTGGAATCTGGATTTATTATGGTTGAATCATTTAATCCATATTGGTCTAAATGCGGTAAGACATTCCAAGACTGTGATGGTTACAGAATTGTTTTACAAAACTCTAAATGGCAATAGGTCAATAATGATTCTAGTGCGATAGAAATAAAATTAGAATTATCCACAAAAATTTTGGGAAGGTGAATAACATGCTAACAATTACTAATGTACTTATGCCAGATGAAACGCGGCAAACAATAACCCGTGATTACCCAGAGAATATTACAATTGATGGTAGTGACTTACTGGCACTACCGGGTGCAATTGACCCGCATGTGCATTTTCGGGTGCCAGGGATGGAAGATAAAGAAGATTGGCAACATGCCTCCAAAGCAGCGTTAAAAGGCGGTGTAACCACGGTTTTTGATATGCCAAATACCAAACCAGCTACAACCACTCAAGAGCGCTTACATAATAAATTTGCGATAATTAATGCACAATTAGCTGAGGTTAATTTACCATTGCGCTATAAATTATTTTTTGGTGCGGATAAAAATCAGTTCCATGAAATCGTCAAAGTCAAAGATGAGATTGTCGGGCTAAAAGTATTCATGGGTGCTTCAACTGGTGATTTACTGATGGATGATGAAGCATCATTGCACGCGATTTATGCATTGGCAAAGGCTCACGGATTGTTAATTGCCCTACATGCCGAAGATGAGCTGATTATTCGTGAAAATGCCGCTAAATATAGCAGTGAGACAGATTTTAAATATCATTCAATTATTCGTGCACCAGAGGCTGCGCTTAAAGCAGTTGATCTGGTAACTAAACTAACTGAAATCTATGATGTGCCATCTTATATTTTGCACGTGAGCACCGCTGGTGAACTTGAGCTGGTGAAACAAGCTAAAGCGCGCGGTTTACCGGTGTATGTCGAAACCTGCCCTCATTATTTATTTTTGGATGACAGCATGTATCCTAAGCTCGAAGGGCGCGCAAAGATGAATCCACCGCTACGCACTAAAGTTGATCAGAGTATTTTATGGCGTGCGCTAAATGAAGGTGTGATTGATACCATTGGTTCAGACCATGCGCCACACAAATTAGGTGAAAAAGCGCAACCATTGTGTAAATGCCCATCGGGTGTACCTGGGATTGAAACAACTTTACCGTTAATGATTAGCGCTTGGAAAGATGGCAAAGTTACCTTGGCTAAAATAGTTGAATTATTGCACACTAATCCGCAACAGATTTTTAAACTTGAGAGTAACGATGATCTAGTTTTGGTGGATATTGTCAATTACCGCACGCTTAGTGATGAACAAATGGCAAGCAAGTGCCAGTGGACTCCGTTCGTAGGAATGAAATTAACTGGTTTTCCGCGTTATGTGTTTACCCAAAATACCCTGATTGAATGTGCAAAACTATAAAACGTTAGTAATAAATTACATCGTCACTTTTTTTGGGGTACGTAAGTGGCAATAAAATCAGCATTAACAAAGGAATTAAAATATCTGTCCAGAGGATTGACCCTGCGTTACCAGGATTAAAATTACCGCTGATAATAATTTGGTAAACGTGCCCACTTGCAGCGCCCCAGAGAAATACTGTTGTGATTGTTACCACTGCGGCACGGTATGACCAGTTGGCAAAAGAAGCAATGATTCCGGCAACTCCTAGTGCCAAATTAGCTACAGCGATTTCAAATTCAAATGGGCTTGGTTTCCAACCAATGTTGTTGGTGGTAATGGAACTAAAGAAAGCATGCATAATAAAGCCCCAGACTCCACCAAGACCAACTGCAAAAAAGAGTAAACATGCAAAGAGTCGTTGGTTGAATTTGTTACGGCTACTTAGTGCAATCAGCAATGACAAAATACACATACATAATGGGAAACTACTAATAACGAAATATATAACTTTGTCTAACATTATTTACTCCAACGTTTTCAATATTTAGAAATAGGTGTCTTGTTAAGATGTTATGGAGTTAGTATACACGATTATACTATCTAACTAAGCTAAATCTATACAGATGATATTAAGTAAATTATCTTATAATTACTCATTGGCGATAACAAATGCAACATAACTCCTATCTGAATTTTGATTCTGACTGAATTTATTAAAGTGAATATCCGATAAATGCTTGTTGTAAAATAATACGTTTCTAGAAGAGGTCTATCATAAATCCGCAATTTCAAAGTAAAGTCTACCATTGGCTTTTACCAGTGATTTCTCAGTTACCAGCGCCTTGGCAAATTCGTCTTGCTTCATGGGGCAGACAGCAGTTCATGTACAATTTTAACCAACATCACCCCAAAGAGAGCATTACTCCTCATCCAAAACATACAATCAGCATGTGGGGAATTGAGTTTCGCGCGCCGCTGTCTAATTCCGCAGGAATGTTTAAAAATGGCGAAGGCTATGACACTGTTGCCGCTTTAGGTGCTGGCGCATATATTGGCGGCACGAGCACTGCTAATGCCCGAACAGGTAATTTGAAAAATGGAATTGCATTACCATTTATTAGTTTGTATAATTCAAAATCGGCGATTAATTTTCTTGGGCTACCTAATTTAGGCGATCAAGTTCTATCACAAATAAACATCACGACTAATAAAATCAAAGGTTGCCCGATTGGCTGGAGTGTAATGCGTTCACCTGATTATGCTGAGAATGAAGGTTTAGCCAAACTGATTGAAAGTCTATGGCTATATCATAATCATCCACAAATTGATTTTATTGAGATAAACGAATCTTGCCCGAATATCAAAATCGGTGGTGGTAGTATTATTCCGCGCTTACAAATTATCGCACGAGAATTTTTGGATAAGCGCACTCGCAAACTTCCGGTAGTCGTAAAACTGTCTACTGATTTGACTCTTGATGGGTTAGCTCCGATTTTGGAGGAATTAATTCGACTCAAATTTGATGGAATTAATCTAGGAAATACGTCAATCGACTATACAAATGTTAAGCCACAGCTTAACTCCAAAGATATACAAATATTTGATTATTTTACACAAAATTTTGGTGGTGGAGTAAGTGGTTTACCACTAAAAAATAAATCATTACAACTATGTGCCGAAGCTGCTGATTTATTAAATAAATTTAAACCGAATCACGAATTTCATATTATCCGTAGTGGTGGAATTGATAGCTTGGCAGATATAGAAGAATCACGGGCACACGGCATATCATTTAATCAATGGTACACTGGATTTTTTAATAATTATGCCCGTGATGGCGATCAAGTATATCGTAAATTATTTACTTAAAACACCGTAATTTTGCGGTACTGGTAGCCCGCGCGCAGCTAACATCGAATTAAGCTGCGCTGGGTCGTCAGTAATTATTCCATCTACGCCCCATTTGATTAATTTATCAACTAAAACTGGATCAAATGCAGCACCTGAATTTTCAGGCCAAGTCCATACCACTACTTTCAAGCCTAATTTATGTGCTTCATCAAGATCTTCTTTGGTTAAAGCTGTATCCTGTGGTTCATAGCAAGAGCCGCCAAGAGCTTTGATCATTTGCGGAATTGAGTTATTATAGTTCTTCAATAATTTACCACCACTCCATAACCCTGCCTCTTTGGCATCTTTAGAATGCATCCGCTCAATATCATCGCCGCCAACTAAAAAGGCTAATTTAACTTTAGGATTTAGTTTATGCAGCTCGTATAATGGTTTCCAGTCAAAAGACTGAATCTCAGCACGGTCAACCAAATCATTTTTAACTAAGATGTCATTAACTTTTTTGGCAAATTCATGATCAGAAACCGTCCATTTAGGATGGGTTGGGTCGTTCTTAATTTCAATTTGGAAGTTAACTTTTTTGTTAGTGGTATAATTAACATAATCAATTATCTCTTGTAAAGTTGGCATTGGTGTGCCATTTACTGGATATTGTACAGGGAAATATTTTGCGTACGGACTATTCGGGTTTAACATCCCTGCGTCGTACTGCTGCAATTGTGTAACTGTAAGATTTTTAACCAGATACGGTTGAATATTTTTGTCAATTCCACCTGGCGCACTTTCTAGCTGTTTATAAAACTCTTGCTTACTATTTGCCCAAAACTTACCATCTTTGCGTAAAATATCAGGATTAAGCCAGATATCATGGTCAATTAGAATCACGCCATCTTTAGTAATACCAATATCCATATCAACCCAGTCCGTTCCGACTGCCAGACCAGTTTTGTATGCAGGTAGCGTATTTTCAGGAGAGAAGCTCCGTGCACCACGATGCGCATAGACTTCAACATAAGATTCATTACTTGCGTGTGGAACTCCGGCAATAATCGGATAATCATTAGCAAAACTCATTGCAGCAGCGACTCCTAAACCAAGGCTTAAAAGAATTTTTCTCATATCTTCTCTTTTCCAAAAAAATTAACCAAAATTTCAATCTAAATCAAGAAATCATGATTCTTACCGGAACAAATATCAATAATATAGGCTTTAGCCTCTAATTTACTAAAGAAATAACGAGGCAATTTATCTTCGATTTCATCTTTATAAATTACTTCTACTTCAGGATTTCCCAAGCCTTGTTCATGCATCACTGTGTAGCGAGCAGAAGCAAGTTTAATCAACAACATTCTACCGTACTGTTTAACAATTAAGCTACGAATAGTGGAGTTTTTATAATGATGATATAGATACGGCGCAATGCCTTTGCGATCTTCAACTTTTTTCGACTTACTCAAAAAGTATTCGTCTCCATCATTTCAACTTAAACAAAAAATAAGATCAATTTATAAACACCAGCTGAAATTAAAGCGGTGATTGGTAAAGTCAAGAACCAAGCAGTAACCATTGACCGTACCACGATCCAGTTAATGCCACGTCCATTATAACCAGCCCCCATAATCGAACCAGATGCAGCTTGAGTAGTACTAACTGGCAATCCAAAGTGCGACGCTGCCAAAATTAATGCTCCTGAACTTAACTCTGCAGAGAAGCCATTAGCAGGTTTTAGTTTGGCTAAACGACTACTTAAGGTTTTAATAATCTTCATTCCCCCAGCTAGTGTTCCACCTGCCATAGCAATTGCACAGATAATAACGACCCAGCCTGGAATAACGTTAGTCGAGCTAACTAAGCCAAAACTGAATAAAGCTAGTGTAATCACTGCCATCGTTTTTTGTGAATCATTTGAACCATGGCTAAATGCAAGCAAGCTTGAAGATAAAACTTGAATTTCACGGATAAAATTATTTGTTTTACGCGGATTGGTATTATTACCTAGCAGCAATGTGACTATCACCATAATGGTTAGCGCAACAAAGAAAGCGACAATTGGCGATAAAACCATCGGTAAAATTACCTTACTAAATAACCCTGACCATTTAATAGCGCTCCAGCTACCATTTACCAAAACCCCGCCAATTAGCGAGCCTATCAAGGCATGTGATGAGCTAGATGGAATTCCTAGCCACCAAGTGATTAAATTCCAACTAATTGCTGATAATAATGCAGCTGCCAGTAAAGTATGCGTGATGAAACTCGAATCAAATAAACCGCTGGTAATAGTTTTAGCAACGCCTGTGCTGAAATATGCGCCAATAAAGTTAAATATTGCAGCAATAATAATTGCTTGATAAGGAGAAAGTGAGCGAGTAGCAATCGGTGTTGCAACTACATTGGCGGTATCGTGAAATCCATTGATAAATTCAAAAGCTAATGCAATAATAATTAAGGCAACCAGAAAGAGGGATAAAGCCATGTTACATATCCTTGATAGAGATTTGCATTACCAAATCAGCGATTGAGGCACTGGTATCAATTGCGGATTCAATACTTTTGTAAATTTCTTTTAGTTTTAGGATAGTCATTGTATCATAATTTCCTGAGTACATTTCTTTCATTGCTCGGCGCAAGTCTTCAATTCCATTTTCATCAAACTCATCGGTACGTTGCTCATCTTTACTGATGCGTTGGTAATTACCTGCTTTTAAAGCATGCATAATATCAACCAGAACTTTAGTAATATTTTGTAGTGTAGTAGCACTACCGATCAGGCAATCATCAGCTTTGATATCAATTGCATAAATCTGTAATTTAGAATTAGTTTTAACGATTCTTTTGGTTAGCTTTAATAATAATACCGAAAGTTCTTGAATATCGCCACGATCAAGCGGAGTGATAAATTGATTGTTTAATTGCACCATAACTTTTTTCTCAATTTCCAATGCTTTTTGTCTTTGTTGACGTAGTTCGCTGGATAGTTGAGTTTCTGTGGCTTTGTCTTTCGCACTAATGATATTGGCAAAAATATTTGCTGTTTGATGAACGTTTTCTGCGCCCTCAACAAATAAATTGAAGAAAATTTCGCCACGCGCTGGAATAATTGCGCGAATTATTTTTCGTAACATGTATGACCCCTATGTCAAATTAATATACTTTTCATTTTTGAAACTCTGACTTTGCCAGATTTCAAAAAGACTCCTTGTGTAACTCTATAATACAGAGCGGATTATAGCGCTATCACCGAACGGTGTCGGAATTTTGCAAGAAGCAAATCATTTTTAAAATAAATGTAAGCACTACAGTATAATGCATCGCAAGATGCTAAATATTTATTACATAAATTCATTTGTAATTTATTCAGCTAGAAAACGCTTTCCAGAATAATAGTAACAGGACCATCATTAGTCAACTCGACTTGCATATCTGCTCCAAAAACCCCTGTTTCTACAGTTATCCCTAGTTGCCTTAACTCTGCAACAAAAAATTCATATAAAGTATTTGCAAATTGTGGTCTTGCTGCTGCGATAAATGATGGACGATTACCATTGGCAGCATCTGCATACAAAGTAAATTGTGAAATTGCCAATACTGCCCCATTGCAATCATTTAATGCCAAATTCATCTTGTTGTCAAGATCATTAAAAATGCGTAATTTGGCAACTTTCTGGGCTAACCATTTAGCATCCTTTTCACTATCGCTATGTGTTATACCGATAAAGATTAGCAAACCTTGACCTATTTCACCTACATTTTTATTATCTACGAGAACCCTCGCTGAAGTTACCCGTTGTATAAGTAATTTCATGATTTATTCTTTAGGCGCTTTGATTAATTTTTTGTCAGAGATACTGGCCGACTTGAGCTGATTTGCTCCACGAGTAACATTAAAAATACTAACGTTAAGATTGGCTGCGATCTCGCGTTGTGGCTTCTTGCCATGAATTAATTCGGCAAGAATCATATAGCGGGCGGCAATTTTCTCGCGTTCTGCCGGAGTGAGGGTTAATTCAAAAAATTTAGCTAAATCAGCGGTAGAGTTAATTGTATTACAATTTTCAATAAAGTTATTCCAAGCAAAGGTATTTTTCATAATTTACCAAATCAATAGTTATCAATATTCCATAATAATACCATTATTTGCTCAATACAATAGAGTAGAAATACAGATAAAAAAATAGCAGCCTGTGAAGGCTGCTCAATTCTAGGGGAAACTTACACCTTCATTAGCTAGCTCGTCTTTAAAAGGTTGGTCAAAATCTAAGCGATTCGTAATAGGTAGAGAAGAAAACAAGCTTCTGATAAAACCTTTACAATAAAACTGGCTAGCTAATTTTTTGGTGCAAGTACGTAATCATACCGTAACCCAATCGCAAAATGCAACAATTGTCTAAAAAATATTTTAATTACAAATCAATAAGATAACCATACTACCACTGTTATCGTTAGTTATAAGTTGTTGTTGAGCAATGAAATATCTTGACTTATTGCTTATGATTTATATTGTATCCACAGGATTAATTAAGAGAAATATATTTATGTAATAAAAGAGAATAGTGGTCAATTTTGTTATAATCGCTGAATAAACTTTTTAGTGGAGATATTTATGGATCACGATTTTTGGCACCAAAAATGGAAGAATAATGAAATTGGGTTTCATCGTGAAGAAATTAATGAATTTTTACAAAAATACTACCCATTAAATCAATTACCTTCCACAACTAAAGTATTTGTTCCCTTGTGTGGTAAGAGCATTGACATGCTATGGCTTAATCAGCGCGGAGCTCAGGTAGTTGGTTCTGAACTAAGTTTACTTGCCTGTCAGCAATTCTTTGTTGAGAATAATTTAGAAATGGAAAGCTCACAAAGTGGTGAATTCGTTCAATTAAAGCATAACTCTATTGAGTTACTCAGTGGTGATTTTTTTAAACTAACTCTGGCTGAATTAGGAAATATAGACTTCTGCTATGATCGGGCTGCCTTAGTGGCACTGCCAGCGAAATTAAGAATACAATATGCACACAAGATGGCAGAATTATTACCTGCTGGAGCATTGTATCTATTAATTACATATAATTATGGCGGAGATAGCGCATTTGGCCCTCCATTTAGTGTGGACAGTAACGAAGTAGTTAAGTTGTTTGGCGATAATTTCACCATAACTTTTTTAGAGCAGCAAGTTGAAGATTCGAATAACCTTCCGGCTCTCGCAAAACGAGGCATTGCTCAAGTTATTAATCAAGTATATATGTTAAAACGAAAATAGGATTGAGTATATGAAAAAATATATAGTCGCAGTAATAATAAGTTTAGCTTTGGTCTCATGTGCAACTAATCCCAATAAAATTGATAATCAAGTAAAAAGCATTGGTAAACCCGGCGATGTAGAAATTACTAATTTGACAAAAACACATGACCGTGTAACTGGCAATATTATTGTACGCTGGGACTTTACAGCTACTGGTGATAAGCCAGAGCAAATTTATTGGCGTTGTGATTATCTGGATGCGAATGGATTTACTGTCGGTGAGCCTGAACGCTATGTTGAAGCAACTATCTATCCAGAACAGCCAAGCTCACAAACCTGTAGTTACCCATCGCAAAAAGTGGTTGATTTTAGAATCAGTTTTCAAAATATTGCTACCAATATGACAATTTATCATTGATGCGCGGATGAAAAATATTATAATCTTAATGATGTTGATTTCGTTTGGCTCAATTGGTGCGGTGTTTTTTACTCCAGGATTACCTGAAATAGCGCGATACTTTGCAATTAGCAACTCTGCTGCTGGTATGACTGTTACTTGGTATTTGATCGGCTATACTTTTGCGCAGTTACTCTATGGACCAATGGTGCATAGCTTAGGTAGCAGAAACACAATTATTATTTGTGGCGTGCTGGCATTACTTGGTTCGGCATTGTCTATCTTTGCTGGTCTTCATCACTCATTTGCACTACTGTTATTAGCCCGCGCAATTATGGCATTAGGTGCTGGAGGTGGACTTAAAATGGCGTTTACGCTAAGCTCTCATTTATATACTAAGAATGAATCCGCACGCGTAATCTCACTGCTTACCATGGCATTTGCCATTATGCCGGGTCTTGGTGTATTCATTGGTGGGATACTGGTACATGATTTTGGTTGGATTAGTTCCTTTTACTTAATGGTTGTGTATAGCATAGTCATTATTTTGGTGAGCTTTTTATTACCAGAAATGTATTCAAAAACTGAACGTCATAAATTTCACTTTGGCGAAATGTTAACTAATTATGGGCGGATGTTTAGTAGCCGTGCAGTAATTAGTGGCGGTTTACTCCTAGGTATTTGTAGTGGTCTAGTTTATGCTTTTGCGGCATTAGCACCGTTTATTGCAATTGAGATGATGGGGATTACACCTAATGCTTACGGTTCTTATAATTTGATTCCAGTGATCGGTGTTGTTGGTGGGGCGTTAGGTTCTAACTATTGCGGTAAATTTTGGCAGCCACATAAATCGTTGAAGATTGGTTTACTCATTATTAGCTGCGGTATCATCCTCTTGCTATCAGGGCTGTCACTATGGCATAACACACCACTTACATTGTTTATACCAATGATTATTATTTATTTTGGTTCTGGTTTTGTTTATGGAAATACTACAGCTTTGGCATTACATAGTACAGAAGATAAAAGCAATGCTTCAGCAGTAGTGAGTTTTTTAAATATGGCATCATCTTGTTTGTTGGTATTAGTTTTAGGCACTGTACAGATTCAAAGTGCATTGATTTTGCCATTAATTTATATTGCATTGGTATTTTTAGGTGTAGTATGGTATCGGGTTTTGATTAAATCAACCTAGTTATACTCGTCGTGCTCATAATTCTAGCGTTGTCGTACTGATAAAAAAGTTCGTTATGTACTCATGTGTACACCGCCTCACCTTTTTTATCAATACTCCTAGCTATAATCGCGATCACCTAGAGTCTATGCATGAAAGCTCAAAACTGAGCGTTCAAAATATATAGATATTATTGATATTTGGGAATAATATGACAAATTATAAAAATATTGCAATCATTGGTCGGCGAAATTCCGAACACTTAGTTGCGCAAGTTACTAAATTGGCAGAATGGTTACAGGATTTTGGTTGTCGTGCTTATTTGGATTCCAGCGTTGCCAATGATTTTTATTGCCCCGGCTATCGCTGCGGAAAATTAAGTGACTGGATTGATGAAATTGATCTGGCAATTATCATTGGTGGTGACGGAACAATGCTTTCAGCGGGACGAAAGATTGTAAATCACGGAATTCCATTAGTCGGGATCAATCAAGGTCGGCTGGGTTTTATGACGGATATTGCAGCTAGCGAAATGCTAACGGTGATTAAAGATATGCTGGTTAATCATGCATACATCAAGGAAGAACGTAGCTTATTACAGGCTAAGATATTGCGTGATGGTCAACTTGTTCATGATTCGCTGGCTTTGAATGATATTGTAATCTCTCGCGGTGACATTGGTAGTATGATTGAGTTTGAAATGAGTATCGGTGGTGAATTTGTTCATGCTCAAAAATCAGACGGTGTAATTTTTTCCACACCAACTGGCTCAACTGCATACTCTCTGGCTGCTGGTGGTCCGATTTTGCATCCCCATTCAAAAGTGTTTTCGATTGTGCCAATTTGCCCGCAATCAATGTCGAATCGTCCGATTGTCGTTTGTGATGAGGTAGTGATTGAACTAACGATTATCAAAGACAATACAACTATTTTACACTATGACGGGCAAGAATACTGTAATTTGATTTATAATGACAAAATCATAATTCAAAAAGCTGAACGTCCGCTGCATTTGCTGCACCCAACTAATTATAACTACTACAATACCCTTAGAAATAAACTGGATTGGGCAAAGCGAGTATCTTAATATAAATATACTCTTCGTCTTTGAATCTTGGACTTTGTCGGATTTCAAAAAAGACTCCTTATGTAGTTCTATCTACACTGCGTCGTCTTTTTCATCAATCTTTCGCGTCCAATAATCAAATACTATGAGTATATACTGAAGCAGATTCTTAATATGTTTTAGTATACACGGAGTTTTTATGTTACTAAACTTACAAATAAAAGATTTTTTATTAATCGAGCAACTTGAGCTGGATTTCTTTTCTGGTTTAACTGTTATTACTGGCGAGACCGGAAGCGGTAAATCAATAATAATTGATGCCCTGATGTTAATTTTTGGTGCAAAAGCTGGAACCGATTTAATTCGTAACGGGCAGACACAAGCTTCTTTTAGTGCTGGTTTTCAGGTGGATAATCAAAAAGTTCAAGAATGGCTACACGAACGAGGATTTATTGATGACGATCAAGAAAATCTGATTATTTGTCGGCGAGTAATTGACATAAATGGACGCTCAAAAGCATACATCAATAGCCAAACTGTCACTCTTGGTACGCTCAAAGAACTGGGTGAAATGTTGCTGGACATTCACACGCAACATGCTTCAATCGCGCTACTCAAGCCAGATATTCAGCGAGCACTCCTGGATGAGTTTGCGGGTGCTGCGGACTTGGTTTTAAAACTAAGTGAGCTCTACCGTAAAGTTAATCAGTTACGTAATAAACTCGCCCAAGCTCGCGAGTTTAGTCAGGATTTGATCCTTAAACAGGAAATTTTGGGCGAGAAAATCCATGAATTAGAGGCTCTTGGCTTAGGTGATCAGGAGTGGGAAGCATTATTATTGGAACAGAAACAGCTGGCTAATGCTAATTTTGTGTTACAAGAATTAGGCTTTGTTACTGATCTGATTAATGGTGAAAATAACTCGCTAACTGATTTATCTGCTAACATGAGTAATAAGCTATTTAAAATCAGTGAATATTTACCAAATGCCGATCAGGTAATAAAATTAACCGAAAGTATTGAAGCCGAAATCAGCGAGCTGGAACACGAACTAAATTTAGTAGCGAATAAAATTGAGGTAAATCCTGAGCAGCTAGCTATAGTCGATGCTAGGATTGATGAAATTTACTCTTTAGCGCGTAAATACCGGATTATGCCCGAAGAAATTTTGCCACAGCTCGCTCGTTGGCAAGAGGAGTTAAGTCGACTGGTACAAGACACGGATTTGGCAGCGTTGGATGCTGAGCTCAAGCTTGCTGAGAGCGATTATTTAGCATTAGCGCGGCAGATTTCGCAAAAAAGACAAACTGCGGCAGCTGAACTGAGCACTAAAGTCAGTGGATTATTACATAGCTTGGCAATCAGCGGTGAATTTGAAGTAAATGTCAGCAGCCTAACTGAAAATTGGACAGTAAATGGAATCGATAATATTCAATATCTAGTGTGCTTTAATCAAGGAATGACTTTACAGCCACTGAATAAAGTTGCTTCAGGCGGTGAGTTATCTCGGGTTGCTTTGGCTTTATATGTTACATTGAGCATTAACAATCCGCCGGAACTCATTGTTTTTGATGAGATTGATGTCGGAATTGGTGGCGGAGTTGCCGAAGTAGTTGGGACACTGCTGCGACAACTGGGTATCTCAAAACAGGTTATTTGTATCACGCATCAACCACAAGCTGCTTGCTGTGGCGATCAGCATATTTTAGTCCAAAAACAAAGCAAAAGCGGACAAACTCAAGCCACGATTGAATATCTCGATCAAGAGCGGCGCGTAGGTGAGATCGCACGGATGCTGGGTGGAATCAATATCACAGCAACCACCACCAGTCACGCTCAGGAGATGCTCAGTGGTATAATAAAATAGTTGCGTATTATTTCATTTTTTTAATAAATTGTATAAACTAGAACTTTATCTAATAATTCTTATTAATATGTAAGATATAGATTCTTAGAAGTAACCCTATTGACTAACAAACGTCATTCACCATATTAATGGGAATTTTACAGATAGCCCACAAGCTACTGGCAATTATACTCAAATCGCAACTACTATTTATCAAGCTTGTAGAAAGCATTGAAAAGTAAAGATATGTAATGTTGACTACAAGTTGTATCATACGAAAATGGATTGATGATATACGTAAATGAATATTGACCATCACAACAGCACATGGGATAATATTTCCTGAAAATGATACTTCACCACAATAACTCTTGAAGGATATATTTCCATGAAAATAAAATTAGCCGTTTTAGCAACCCTAACCGCGGTCAACTGTTATGCCGCCAATACTACGATTGGTATTCCCAAAGGAGATCTTAATGGGTTTACGGTTATCAAAGCAGAAATTAATAGCAATGGAACAGTCAAATCGGCAGTACAAGATTGTAGTAATGAAAATTATTGTAATATTGTATTCCAAGATGTCACTATAAATCCTGGAATTAGTCAAATTAACATTTATGCAGCAAATAGCAACAAAAAAATAGGTAGTGCTTCAGTTGAAAAATTTGCCAACATCCCTGGCAATGATGTGTTTAATATTTCATTAAATCAACGCTCTACCAGCCTTATTACTTTATCCACATTATCAGGGCGAGGAAGTGGCATAACAAGTAACAGCCTCGATGATTATCGGACTATCTCACAAAGAGTTAGTGCCAGCTTTAAAATTATTGCGGCGGTTTTTCCCGGGTTTAAACAGGTAAGTGACCTTGGTGGTGGCATAGTTGAGCTGATGTTTCCCCGTGGTGGTGGCGGTGGCGATACAACTACCAGTAAACAGTTAACTATTGCAATAGAGCTGATTACTCAAGTAGGAGCTCAGGTACAAAGAGTTGAAAATCAGCTAATAAATTTTTACACCAAATACAATAAGGACAGATTTCAGGATAAAGTAGCTAATCTTAATACTAACCTTGCAATCATTAATCAACTTTCACAGCAAATTAGTAACACTTTGAATCAGAATAATAAAAGCTTGCTTGAATATGTCAAAGCACATCAGAAAGCAGAACCATTGCCACTTGCAATTAAGTTTTTCCAAACACAGCGCGACCCTGCTGAATTAGCTCTAAATAACATCATGGGTAATAATGGCGATAATTTAACAAATTTGAAATCTTCTCTTGATGCTTTGATACATGAAACCAGCCGTGATGGTGCAAAAATAAACTACATTGCATTAAATAGTTTTTATAATGCACAATACGTAAAAATGTACGTAGATATTCTTACTACTATTGCCAGCATGCAGCAGATTGATACCCTCGGGGCAACATTAATTAGTAAGGATTTCCCATATGCAAGTATTTATAATACACATATTGCCATTAAAATCAATGGAGTATCATCCACTAATACTATTACACAAAATGCTGAAGTTGTGCGTAAATTCTACGCTGAAAAAATTAAGTTATTAATGGATAAGCTTCCAGTTGACAAAAATTCATTAAAAGATATTTATGGTTCGATAAGATTAAAATTTAATGATCCTTCACAATTTACCACTGAGGGTATCTTTGATCCGACAAAATTATCCTCACTGGCAGGACTGAACCTCAAATCATACGATGGGACAACACTGGTGGGAACTTATGGCGGAAATTCCAAATCTAATTGGCCTACTGCCGCAGATTTCAGTGTTCCTTTTAAAAGCATTCAGAATAGTATGTTACGGGTAGTTAATGGTCAAACCATTTTTATTCCAGCCGAAGCTCGGGAACATGGATATAATGGTATTACGCGGCTAGTATATGTAGATCATCGTGAGTCTCGTAGAGAGCGTAAAGAAAGCAAGGCAGAATACGGTAGCGCAGAAGCTCATGCAATGTTCTGGCGAAAAGACCGCTTTTATCATAAGAATGGTTCAAAAGCATTTTATGATATTCCAGTAATTTCTGAACTTAACTATAGAAATCTTACACGATTATACGTGGAGGGTGATGCCCACAAATATGAATGGGATCACCCGCTGGAAGTTATTGATGGAAATCATATTCGGATGAATCGCCCTAATTATGAAACCAATGTAAGTGGTCAAGGAGACGTTGAGCCGCGGTATGCAATCTACTCGGTTAGCGGTGGCGGTGTTCCAAATAATACGCAATACGTCTTTGGTATCAAATATGGAGCCTGGGGTTGGAATGAGGGTAACTATTATAGTGTCAGTCTACATTATCGGGAATACCGTTGGCGCGATCTTTGGAGTTGGGGCTTTAGGTTATTCTGCCCAACACTTAACTGCAAACAGCTTGACTATCAAACGCTTGCTTATCCAGATGGTACCTTTGTTAAAATTACTGGCGAATGGTCAGATGCTAAAATCCTTGTAACTCGAGATAGTCAATACGCTTGGAATAAATATCAAATAACTACCAAATTTCCAGAAAAAGGCTATAACTATATGTATTATGCGCCCAAAATAGGTCCCATCAAGTCAGGAAATCATGATTTGGCACCCAATGCGACAGATGTTTTTTATAACCCGGAAAAAGTGATCACCTTCAGATATTCATTCGGGATGCAGGATATTAACAGGGTTGGACAGGATGAGATATCTCAATTTGATTTAAAGATGGAAAACAATTACTGTCATAGTTATGGAACCAAGTTTGGCAAGAACCTGAAAACATGCGTCTATGATAAAGGTAATAACCATTTTGAAATCAAGACCACTGACTAGATTTTGTAATTGGTTAGGCCGTTTAAAATCCCCTGATAATTAAATTATCAGGGGATTTTAAATAAGGGGCTAGAAATAGAAAAGAGATAGATAACGCGAATTCTACAACCCAACGAGACATTCTTCAATGAAATCGCCAAATGCATTAATTTTAGGATCATCCTGTACGCGCTTTAACATATAAAAATCAAGCTTTTCAAAACTATAGTCAGGCAAAACACGAATATATTTACCCTCATTTATGGCTTTCTCAACCGCAGAGACATAAAAAACTGCGATAAATTTGCCAGTTTCAACAAGTTCCAGATTATGCATAAAATTATTTGTTGCCAGAGTATGGTTAATGTTTATAGTGGTAACTTGTTGAGTTTCATTATGGACAATATTGGTCCGGTTAATAATTTCACCGTGATCACGCAGAACAACAATGATCTGATGATCATCAATATCTGCAGGATCAGTTAAATATCCATATTGTTCAATATATTCTGGAGTACAAACGGCGACTAGTTCTGCACGATGGATTAACTTAACCCTCTGTGCCTGTTGTTCTGGCAAGCCATAGACTATTGCCAAATCAATATAATCTTTTTGTAAATTGACCTCATGGTTTTGGAAATAAATCCGCGCCTTTAAATTTGGATGTTTTGCCATAAAGTCTGGTATCTTGGGAGTAATTATCTGTAATGGTAGAGAATGAGGTAACATCACCCTAATCTCACCGAAAACTAAATCTTCATTTTGTAGTGCAGAAAATATCTTGTTTTCAAGTAAGTCCTCTTGCCCGATCAAGTTTTCATAAAGCCGTTGCCCGTATAAAGATAACTCAAAATGATTAGCAGTACGAACGATTAATTTAGTTCCTAAGGATTCCTCTAGGCTTAATATTCGACGACTTATTGTTGATTGGTAAATACCCAATTCTTTAGCTGCTTTAGTAAAACTACCAAATTGAGCTACTTTAATAAATAAAAAAAGATCGTCGTACATAATCAATTTGCCTTTAAAGATATAGTCTAAATAACTTCAGACGCTAAAGCATAAAATAACATTGCTCTTTGCTTGAATTATAACACACAAAAATAACAATATTGTTCTTGTATTCAATAAAAAATACAGCAATAAATTTACCGCGCTTGTTACTTATTTGTTGTGCAATTCTGCGTAATAAACTACCCTAAATCAAAATATTTGCTACAAATCTAATCAAGCTAATGATGTTATCATAGTCTTATTGGATTGCTCCAAGCCAACATTTTTAAAATTACTTACCAATAATAAATTAACCATATGTTTCTATTTATGAATAGTGTAAAATCTTGGTAGTTTACCGCATTATATACACGTGATAAGTAAGAGTTGTTGTAATTATGGACTTTAAAATCTATGCCCGCCGTGATTACGTTCAAAAAGTGCTCCATCTTAATTAACCACAAAAATAAAGTTACACAAATGACAGAAACCGTTAAATTTAGCAAACCACAACAAGAGCTCCTGACTCAGAAATTACAGCATTATTTTGCGCGTGAGCTTAACTATGATTTGGGTGGGTTTGATGCGCAGTTTCTCTTGGATTTTATCTCTCAAGAATTTGGCTATCATTTTTATAATCAGGGATTATTGGATGCTCAAGCAATATTAAGCAAGAAGATTGATGATATTCAAGATGCAATTGGGCAATTAGAGAAGTTTCCCAAACCAAATAAATAGGATAAGCAATTGGAAATCAGACAAATCTCAGAAATCACTCTAGAGCAGAAAGCACAGCTATCTCAGATTTTAGTAGACGCAGTTAGTGGTGGTGCATCAGTTGGTTTTATGTTGCCATTCTCGGTAAAAGATTCGGAGAATTATTGGTCGATGATTGATTCTAGCCTAAGCAATCATCATCTTTTATGGATTGCAATTGAAAATAATTCAATTATAGCAACAGTACAACTTATTCTTGCACAAAGCCTAAATGGGCAACATCGGGCTGAAGTCGTTAAATTACTGGTATTGCCTCATTTTCGGGGACAAAAAATTGCAACAAAACTGATGAATGCCTTAGAAACAGAAGCACATAAATTAGGAATCACCCTTTTACTTCTGGATACTCAAACTGGCTCTAAAGCAGAAACCATCTACCAACATCTAGGTTGGCAAAAAATTGGTGAAATTCCAAATTACGCAAAAAATCCAAACGGAGTGCTCTGTAGCACCAGTTATTTTTATAAATTAATTTAAGAGCGCAGCAACGCATTTTCAGATAGTTGGAGAGTTATAATGACAGAAATTACTTGTAATGATTTTGAAGATTTAAAAAGAGAGATTCGCAGATTGTATGAGGATGACACTCAAGAGGCACCGTTAAAACTATGTAGCATTAAATTAACACATGATTCCGAAAAAATTGAAATAATGGATACATCACTCCGTTTTTTTATAAATCGACATCATGACACCAACTATTATAATTTGGAATTTGTAGATCTGGAGAAAACCACATCAAGTTTTAATGAAGTACAAGAATTATTATCTGATAATAAAATTAGAAATAAGCAAGATTGGGACACATATCCATCAATACATTTATTGCATGATGAAAGCGATGGATTTTTTGGAAAAATTCAGATTAGCGATAAAGATTGTTTAAAAATTAATTTTTCACGATATAATGATAAATTGATGACTGTATTAGAGATTTTACTGAAAAAATACTGTACTAAAAATCGACATAAAACGGCTTTAGCTGAACATGTTTTGAATATAATTACTAAAAATCAGATTGATATTTACGAAGAAACTGATTGTAAGTATGAAGATGGTTTCTGGGATATTGCATTAAGTAATAATTGCGGGTTTACCTATTTTTATGATAAACCTAAGAAAAATCATTATTTAAACTTCCGTGGATTTTACCTTGGTAATAATAGTGATGATTTTACAAAAACGATAAAAGAAGAGCTATTTGGTGATGATCTGGAAGTCAAACTTAAATCCTCAACTCGATTGGGTTCAGATGTTGCTGATGAAATTTGTATTAATTTTAAAAGTGCAGATGGTATTTTTGATAGTGAAAATAATTTCATGATTAATTTCAAAAATACCGATTTCTTTGCTATTGTTTTTAAAGATGGACAAGAATTAATTAGCAATTCAAAAATTAGACAGTTTATTGAATACTTACTGAAACGGCAGAAAATTAAATTAGGTATTCCAGAAAACTCACCTACAACACAAAGTGTTGGCTTTACTATCGGATTAATTAATGAATTTGCTTTTCCAGTGGATACCCTTAAAGAGCAAATCGAATCTATATTAGTTGATCTTGGACATCAGAAAAATAACATTCAGTTGTTAGACATAAATAATATAACCTCGATTGATTCATCAAAAGTTAACATTATTTCCAACATCTCTAGCGCAGATAACATTGAGTCAGTTGGGGATGAAACTGACAATAAAGCGATATTTATCGCCTGCGGGTTAGAGCATGATTTAGCATCAGTCTCTAAACAGAAAATTGTTAAAGAATTTAAAACGCGTATTCAAAGGGATACTAATAATCCAAAAGAATCTGATTATAGAAATATCGGTCAAAATCTAGCAACCAATGAAGTATTAAAGAAGTTAAGAGAAAATATCAACAAATGCTATTATCAAGCCGATTTCTTCTTAACCTATGAGCGCGATAAAAATAGTAAGTTAAGTAAATACAAGATGAAACAGCAATTAAAACGTTTTTTCAACTTACTGCATGGGTTTCCTTTTGCTACACCAACCAAAGATGAATATGCTATGTATATGGCATTCTCTTCGGCTTTACGTTCAGCAGATTTATCACGCCAGGTAGGAGCAGTTATCACCACTCCAAATGGTGATATCCTTGCTACTGGTGCTAATGATATTCCAAAGAGTGGTGGTGGTCTGTACCGTGCCCACCTCAATGACAAGAATGGGAATATTTATGACGACGCTCTTGGACGAGATTATATGCGCGGGTTTGATTCTAACGCTATCGAGAAACAACAACTAATTAATAATATTTATGATGCGTTGCAAAGTTATGTAGATGGTGATGTGGATGAAATTAAATCAGCTATTGCAGATAGCAAACTAAAAGACATTACCGAATATGGACGAGTGGTTCATGCAGAAATGGATGCATTAATGGCATGTGCTCGTGGTCATGTTAGTTCAGATGGTGCTATTTTATATTGTACTACTTTCCCTTGCCATAACTGTGCAAAACATATTATTGCAGCAGGAATTAAACGCGTAGTTTATATTGAGCCTTATGCTAAAAGCAAAGCGTTACCATTCCATTTTGATTCGGTGGTAGATGAAGAAGAAAATCCAATTGAAACATTGATTAAAGATAAGCTTCGGAAAATTAAAGGTAATTATGAATTTATAACAAATCAATCCGAGAAAATTAGGTTTGAGAGCTTTGTTGGAGTTGGACCTAATTTATTTCGACAATTATTCAAGATGCAAGATAATAGCCGCAAGAATAAAGATGGTACTATAAAAAATTGGCGACCACAATTAATTGATTTATAAACATCGGTAATTTAGAGGGGTAAAGTATGACGATTATTTTTAATTCAGTAAGAGCGCTAGAATTATTAAGAATAGCAACCAATAATTCTGAGGCTAATTTTAGAGAAAACCAAAATATTGCAATTCAAACAATTGTTGAAGGTGGTCGCCTCTTAGTGGTGCAAAAAACTGGCTGGGGAAAAAGCTTTGTTTACTTTATCGCGACTAAACTGTTAAGAGAACAAGGTTGCGGTGTCGCTTTATTAGTTTCTCCACTATTGGCACTAATGCGCAATCAACTTGAAGCAGCTAAATCCATGGGCGTAAGTGCAGTCGTCATTAATTCTGATAATCGTGATGATCGGGATACCCTTTATGGACAGATAAAAAATAATTCAGTTGACATTGTATTAATTTCTCCAGAGCAATTATCTAATGAATGGTTTGTTAGTAATGTGCTGAGTCATATTGCTGAGTCATTATCTATGTTGGTTATTGATGAGGCGCATTGTATATCTGATTGGGGGCATGATTTTAGACCTGACTATCGTAAAATTCAAAGTATTCTCAAAAGATTGCCATCAAATACCAGAGTTCTAGCAACAACTGCGACCGCGAATGATCGTGTTATTTCTGACTTGAAAATAATATTTAGTGGCGATTTGGATATAATTCGTGGGGATTTGTCAAGAAATTCATTAAAATTGCAAACCATTAAATTAAATACCCCTGAGGAGCGATTAGCGTGGCTGGCTAAAAATATTCCACAGCTATCAGGCAGTGGGATTGTTTATGCACTTACGCAAAAAGACGCAGAGATGGTTGCTAGTTGGTTACAAACACAGAATATTAGCGCAAAACCGTATCATGCAGGTCTCACCAAAGAAGATAAACTAATTTATGAAGATGAATTAAAAGATAACCAGATAAAAGCATTAGTAGCTACAACTGCGCTAGGTATGGGTTACGATAAGCCTGATATTGGTTTTGTAATACATTATCAAATGCCTAATTCTGTCGTTTCATATTATCAACAAGTTGGACGAGCAGGGCGAGCCATTGATTTTGCGTATGGTATTTTATTAAGCGGTGCAGAAGATACCAATATTATTGATTATTTTATTAATAATGCTTTTCCCTCCCGTGAGTTAGTAGCTCAAATTTTGGAGGAACTTGACAAAGCTTCTGATGGATTAAGTTTAACTGAGTTACAGGCGAAGGTAAATATCAAAAAAGGCAAACTTGAGCAAGTCCTGAAAATTTTATCGCTTGAAGAGCCTACACCGATAGTAAAAGATGGTTCTAAATATCGTCTGACGATTACTACATTACCAGAATCGTTTTGGAATAAGGTAAAACGTTTAATGCAGCTAAGATACGCTGAAGTACAGGAAATGCAAGAATATGTCAAATTACAATCTGGGCATATGCAATTTTTGATCGAAGCATTAAATGGTGACGCAAGCAATTATATAGAATCGGCATTGCCAGAGGTTGAAAACACAATTAGTACCGAGATGATTGCAAATGCGCAACAATTTTTGTTTAGTAATTGGTTAACTATTGAACCGCGTAAGAAATTTATGCAAAAATTAGAAATATATGATGTCGGTGGTAATATTAGACCTGAATTACAATTACAACAAGGTAAGGTCTTGAGTGCATGGAATGACGCAGGTTGGGGCAGATTAGTTAGTAGTGGTAAATATCAAGATAAATATTTTGCTGATAAATTGATTGTCGCTAGCGCCAAGTTAATTTCAGAATGGAATATTGAGTTTGATTGCGTTGTACCAATTCCGTCTTTACGCCATCCTAATTTAGTGTCTGATTTTGCAGAAAGATTAGCCAAAGAGCTTGGTAAGCAATTTAAACCAATTATTCAGATTACTGAATTAAGACCAGAGCAAAAAACCATGCAAAATAGTATAAAACAATCTTTAAATTTAGATGGAAGCTTTGAATTAACCGAGACACCACCACAAGGTTGTATTTTATTGGTAGATGATATGGTGGATTCACGGTGGACGCTAACGATCGCGGGATGGTTATTACAAAAAAATGGGAGTGGTAAGGTATACCCTTTTGCTCTATCAAAAGTAGGAAGTGGTGATTAAATTATGAATATATCAGAAAATACACAAGCAATATTACTGCTTAATGCGCCATTATTATATTGCAATAAATCTCAGGGTATTAAGCCATTAAGTTTAAAAGAATATGAATTTATTTCAGATGAATTAAAGCGTTGTGGTTATCAACCTAAAGATTTATTATCGGACGGATCTATAAAACTTCTTGAAAAGCTTAAACATATCGTTTCAGCCCAAAGGTTATCTGAGCTTTTAGGCAGAGGATTTTTACTCGCTCAATGTTTGGATTATTGGTCTTCAAGAGGGATTTGGGTTATTAGTCGTGCGGATGATGCATATCCACAAATTTATAAACAACGCCTCAGAAATAAATCGCCGATACTGATTTATGGATGTGGAGATAAAAATATCTTAACTCAAGGAGGTGTTGCTATTGTTGGTTCTCGGGATATTGGAGAAAATGTTGTAGCTTATACCGTTAGCCAAATTAATAATTTAGTTAAATTGTCTCAAAATATTATTTCTGGCGGTGCACGTGGCGTTGATCGAGTTAGTATGTTATCGTGCTTAGACAGTGGTGGCTACAGCTGCGGTGTCTTAGCTGATAGTTTAGCTAAGTCTGTTTTGAATGCTGAGTATCGTAAATATATTGCTACTGGTAAGCTAGTACTTATTTCAGCAGTAGATCCAGATGCTGGTTTTAATGTTGGCAATGCAATGGCGAGAAATAAATATATCTATGCGTTAGCTCATGCTGGATTAGTCGTAAATTCAGATTTTGCCAAGGGTGGGACTTGGGCTGGAGCTATTGAAGTTTTAAAAGAGCAGCCACAATTTCCGCTTTTTGTTCGAGAAAATGATTTAACAAATAAGGCATTTATGGAATTATGTAAGTTGGGGGCGCACTTATGGGCGACACCCAAAACTAAAAATGATTTAAATTTTTTATTAAATCGACAAAAACATATTGTGGCAGGTACAAAAAAAGCTCAAGATCTTTTTAATTCAGATGAGAAAAAAATAATAAATAGAGCGCGACATAATGAACTAAAAGATAACAATATTGATGTTTTGGCATATCAATATTTTAATGAACTAATTTTAAATTATTTAGATGAACCAAAGAGCAAGAAAGATTTGCAACAAACATTCTCTTTCATAAGCAAAAATATTTTTAATCAGTGGGTTGACTCAATGCTAAAAGAACATATGATTGAAATGATAAAAATCAAACGCTCGATGGTATTTTGCAAAGTAAAAAATACTCAAAATCTATTTTCTTCAGGGTTGATCTAGTATGCAGCAATCACCATTAATCAACGAATTACAACAAACCTTAGACAAACGCATCATGTTCCTTGATGGAGCGATGGGTACGGTTATCCAGAACTATAAACTTAGTGAAGCCGATTTTCGTGGTGAACGCTTTCTCGATCACCCAATGGATTTAAAAGGCAATAATGATTTATTAGTTTTAACTCGCCCAGATATTATCAAAGAGATTCATAAAAATTATTTACTCGCGGGTAGCGATATAATTGAAAGTAATACTTTTTCGGCAAACATCATTTCGCAAAAAGATTATGGGCTGGAGCATCTGGTTGAAGAGCTGAATATTGCCGCGGTCAAACTGGCAAAAGAAGCTTGCAACGAAGTAATGCAAGAATACCCTGAGCGTAAATGTTATGTTGCTGGCTCAATCGGGCCAACTAACGTAACCTTATCAATTTCACCAGATGTAAATAATCCAGCTTATCGTAGCCATAGTTTTGCGCAGTTAAAAGCGGTTTACTACCAGCAAGCCAAAGCACTAATTAATGCTGGAGCAGACCTTTTATTACCAGAAACCTCTTTTGATACCCTCAATATGAAAGCCTGTCTGGCAGCAATTGGTCAAGTTGAAGCCGAAACCAATACGAAATATCCGCTGATTATTTCGGTAACCATTACCGATTTGTCAGGGCGAACACTTTCAGGGCAAACGATTGAAGCTTTTTGGTATTCAATTGCTCATTCCAAACCTTTGGCAGTTGGAATTAACTGTGCTCTAGGTGCTAAAGACATGGCACCTTACATCGCAGCACTAGCTAAAGTTAGCGATTGCTTTATCAGCTGCTACCCTAATGCAGGCTTACCTAATCCATTAGCGCCTACAGGCTATGATGAAACGCCAGAAATGACTGCGGAATACATTTATGACATTGCCAAACACAACACTTTAAATCTAATCGGTGGCTGTTGTGGAACTACGCCAGAACATATTGCGGCAATTGTTGCCAAAACCAAAGATATCACGCCACACACGCCAAGTTTAGCAACTAGCGCAACCTTCTTATCAGGATTAGAACCACTACTAATTGATAATAGCCAAAACCCGCAATTTTACATGGTTGGTGAACGAAGTAATGTTGCTGGATCGCCCAAATTTGCCCGTCTGATTCGCGAAGGAAATTTTAGCGAAGCACTAGAAATAGCCAAACAACAAGTCGAAAATGGCGCGAACATAATTGATATCAACTTTGATGATGGAATGCTTGATGCCGTTGAGTGCATGACTAAATTCCTCAATCTGGTAGCCAGTGAACCAGAAATCAGTCGCGTACCAATCATGATCGATTCGTCCAAATTCGAAGTGATTGAAGCGGGTTTGCAATGTATTCAAGGTAAAGGAATCGTTAACTCCATCTCGCTCAAAGGCGGAGAGGAAGAATTTTTACGTCAAGCGCGAATTATTCAAAATTATGGTGCGGCAGTGGTGGTTATGGCATTTGACGAACAAGGTCAAGCCGCGAGTAAAGAAGATAAGGTTGCAATCGCCAAACGAGCATATAAATTACTCACCGAGGAAATTGACTTTAACCCTGCAGATATCATCTTTGATGTCAATATCCTGACTGTGGCAACTGGAATTGAAGAACACAATAGCTATGGAATCAATTTTATTGAAGCAGTACGCGAAATCAAACAATGCTGCCCACACGCACTAACTTCAGGCGGTGTTTCTAATTTATCGTTCTCATTCCGTGGTAATAATATTGTCCGTGAAGCAATGCATGCCGTATTTCTCTATCATGCAATTAAAGCTGGCTTTGATATGGCAATCGTTAATGCTGGGATGCTCTCAATTTATGATGAAATTGACAAACCATTACGTGATGCCTGTGAACGGGTTATTCTCAATCTGGATGATAAAGCAACTGAAGACTTGCTGGACTTGGCTGAGCAATACAAAGGACAAACTAATACCATTGAACAAGTTGATGCTTGGCGCGGATGGGAATTGGAAGAGCGCATCAGTCACGCATTGATTAAAGGTATTGAAGCTCACATTGTTGAAGATACCGCTCTGGCACTGGAGAAATACGGCACACCGCTCAATGTGATTGAACAACCGCTAATGGATGGCATGAAAATTGTTGGTCAGCTCTTTGGTGAAGGCAAAATGTTTCTGCCACAAGTTGTGAAATCCGCGCGAGTAATGAAGCGCGCAGTTGCCTATCTTGAACCATTTATGGAAGCAATCGCAGCAGAACAACAAACTAGCCAAGCTAAACCAGTTGTCATTATGGCAACGGTTAAAGGTGACGTTCATGATATTGGTAAAAATATCGTGGCACTGGTCTTGCGTTGTAACGGCTATGATGTAGTGGATCTCGGTGTAATGGTGAGCTGCCAAAAGATAATTGATGCTGCCCGTGAGCATAATGCAGCATTTATTGGTATGAGTGGTTTAATTACACCCTCTTTGGATGAAATGATTTATAACGTGCAGCAGTTTGAAGAACAAGGTTTCACTATTCCCGTCTTAATCGGTGGTGCAACAACTTCCAAGCTACACACCGCAGTTAAAATCATGCAACATTACAGCTCACCAGTAGTCCATGTCAATGATGCCTCGCTAGTGGCAGAAGTCTGCAGTAAACTACTCAATCCGCTAAGTTATGATAATTATATCGCCGAAGTCCGCGCCCAATATGCCAAATTACGTGATGATCATTACACGATGCAACGCAAAGTAGAGTTACCTAGCTATGCAGAAGCACTTGCCAAGAAATTTACTAGCGATTGGGCGACTCTGGAAATAGCCAAACCTCAACAACTAGGTGTGCATAAATTAAAACTCGAGCTAGCGGAGATCGCCGAATACATTGATTGGTCACCATTATTCTGGGCATGGGGCTTCAAAGGCATGTTCCCGAAAATCATGGACAATAAAGATTATGGTCGCGAATGTCTTAAAATCTATAATGACGCAAAAAAAATGCTCGGCGAGATAATCCGTAAACAACTATTTACTCCACAAGCAGTCGTTGGCTGGTGGCAGGCACAAAGTCACAATGACGATGTCTACTTGTATAATCCGGATGGTTCGCCACTGGAGACCTTATGCTTCTTGCGTCAGCAAAATGATAAAGCAATCAATTATTCATTAGCCGATTATATCGCTCCACGCGATTCTGGTCGTATGGACTGCCTAGGTGCTTTTGTCGTGACAATGGAACATGTTGAAAAATTAGCTCAACATTACGAAGCACAAGATGATGATTACCATGCAATTATGGCCAAAGTCCTTGGCGATCGCTTAGTCGAAGCTCAAGCAGAATGTGCACATAAAAAAATGCGTGAATTTTGTGGTTATGGAATTAGTGAAAACTTATCTAATGAAGATTTGATTTATGAACGTTATCGCGGGATTCGTCCAGCTCCTGGTTATCCTGCTTGCCCGGAACATACTGAAAAAGGTAAAATTTGGCAGCTATTGGATGCACAAAACAATACCGGAGCTATCTTAACCGAAAGCTATGCGATGTATCCGGCGAGCTCGGTTTCTGGTTTTTATTTTAACCATCCAGAATCCAAATATTTTGCGGTTGGTAAATTAACTCAAGATCAGGTAGAAAATTATGCAGCGCGTAAAGGCATGAGCTTAGCCGAAGCTGAGAAGTGGTTAGCCCCCAATCTTGGCTATGGTAAATAAAGTTTGTTTAGTTGTGGAAATTTAAATTTGCAAATTGTCGCAACATGCAGTACAATCTAAAATAAGGTTTTTAGGAGGATTTACCATGAGCTTCGTTTCAATTCGATTGCCAGAGGAATTTATCAGCGAAATTAAAGATTTTGCAGAGAAAGATTATCGAACAGTTCCACAACAAATTATGTACTGGGCTTCATTAGGTAAAAAACAAGAGTTAAGAAATTGGCAACTGGAAAAAATGCGTTTAGGGCTACAGCAAGCTCAAAATGAAATTATCGCTTCAGATAACGATGTGTTGCGGGTATTTAATAAATGCAAAACTGCAAAATAACATGGTCTGTTGAAGCGCTAAACGATTTGGAAGATTATATTGACTGGTATCTACAAAATGATAATGAGTTCATTCAAGTAATCGAGGATGCAATAGAAACTATTAGGAATAGCAATTATATTGCGCGAATGGTTGATGAAATTCCAGAACTTCGAGAATATGTGGTTCAAAAATTTCCATATATAATCTCATATTGGATAAAAGATCAATCCAATGTCGTGATTACTGCTTTTTTACATCAAAAGATGAAGAAATAAATTCTTGTAATTAGAAATACAACGCGTAAAGATATAAGTTTGACCAAAGCTAAAAAATGAATAGCCATAAGTCTCGACTACAATTATATAGCCAATTTTTCTTCATCATAAAAACCAAGATTTTAGCCTCATGTCAATGCAGGACAAAGAGCAAGTTGACTTGGTATCGCAGCTTCATTTAGCAATACTCAATCATTATTGAAAGAAAATTTTATGCCATATATTAATTTACAAATCACAAAAGGCGCTACAGTAGATCAGAAAAAGCAAGTTGTTGCCGAATTTACTCAAACACTGGTTAACGTCTTAGGAAAAAAGCCTGAACATATCCATATAGTAATACAAGAAATTGAATTAGATGATTGGGGCTACTGTGGTCAATTAACCAGTGAACTTCGTAAACAAGAATAAAACTAAACTCATAGTATTTGATTTTTGGATGCAAAAAGCTAGAACTACATAAGAAGTTTAACAATACAGTCGCCTAACAAAGTTAGGCATTGACATACTATGTTACTAATTGATAGAATAACGGATTCCGTGATTGCTTTTCACTCCAATAACTTGCAATATATTTGGCTGATTATTGAGTGCGTAAACAAATATGCAAGAGTCTAATTACACCATTATTGATATGTTTTAGGTACGAAAGATAGGATAGATAGAAAATGATAGCAAAGAAAATTCAGATTAATGATTTTGGAAAAGCCGAAGTTATGCAATTTGTTGAGCATGAATTACCTGAGTTAGATGATAATGAAGTATTAATTCGTCAGACAGCAGTTGGATTTAATTATCTTGATTTAAGCCAGCGAGCTGGACATATGTATAAATTAAATTTACCTAGCGGATTAGGGCATGAAGCAGCTGGAGTTATCGAAGCAATTGGTAAAAGCGTTGCAGATTTTGTAGTTGGGGAGCGTGTTGCGTACATGAATGCCCCTATAGGAGCATACACAAATTATCGAAACATTTCTGCAGACAAACTAGTAAAAATTCCTGACAATATAAGTGATGCTCAGGCTGCCTCTATACTCTTTAAAGGGTTAACTGCTCAGTATCTGGTAAATAAAACTTACCCAATAAAACATGGAGATATTGTTCTGATTCATGCAGCGGCAGGAAATGTTGGACAGATTTTATGTAGTTGGGCAAAATCTCTTGGTGCATATGTAATCGGATCAGTAACTTCAGAAGCAAAATTCAGTATTGCAAAAGATGCTGGATGTGATATGGTGATAGATCAGTCAAAAGAAGATTGGCATCTCCAGTTATTAAATGATTTAGCTGGCAATAAAGTAAATGTTGTTTTTGATTCAGTAGGTAAAGACACATTTATGAAATCATTGGACTGTATAAAAAAATTTGGAACAATGGTCATTTATGGCGCTAGTTCTGGTTCGGCTCCATCTATTGATCCAGAAATATTAAATCAAAAAGGTTGTTTGTATCTAACAAGGCCATCAGTATTTGCTCATAATGCAACTACTGAAGAATTAAGAAGCAATGCGAAACAACTATTCGAAGCATTTGCTGCAGGCTATATTAAACTTAATAATATCAATCAGTTTAAGTTAGAAGACATTGTCAAGATTCATAATGAAATCGAGGCTCGTAAAATATCTGGAAGCATTGTATTTATTCCGTAAACAGTATTTTAGTAGTTTCTAAATTTTGCTTGACATCATTAAATCTCTTTCATAACCAGTCAAAAAGTTAAGTTATGAAAGAGACCTTATTTCATTTTTCTTCATTAGCTTACTTTTCATTAAGCGTTTACATGATATTAATCACATAAATATTTTACCATTAGTAAACAAAATTCATTTACTAATGGTAAAATATTTGCCTGAATAATATTTACTACGAGTTAATCATGCTATTGCAAGATATTTTTATTAACCGCAAAAAAGAGCTTGCCGAAATCAGTAGCGGAATTGCGCTTGGGCAAAGCTTCATAATTATAGCACCACGACGTTACGGTAAAACCACGCTAATTAAAAAAATTGCTAAAGATATAGAATCACAAAATCAAGTCATCTATATTGATGTAATGCGCTATGCTCATAGCGCTATAAGCCTTGCCGAAGCGATTACCGAAGCGTGCCTGGCAAAAATCGGTATTATTGGTAAATTACGTAATTGGTTAAAAAATATCGATGCTAAACTGGATCTCAAAATTAAGTTTCAGGAGCTTGAAGTTGATATAATCCTCGAACAAATTGCTGCTAACGATGGTTATAATGCACTAGCCAAGTCTCTGGAATTGGCTGAAAAATTAGCACTTAAACAGAATCAGCGCTGGGTGATGATTTATGATGAAATCGGTGAACTGCAACACTTAGATGAACAGGCGATTCGGGTTATGCGTTCGGTAATTCAACACCATCAACAAGTAAGCTATCTCTTTGCCGGCAGTCAAGAATCATTGATGAATAATATTTTTATTTCCAGTCGGGGAGCTTTCTACCGTTTTGGGATTATTTATCAACTTACCGAGCTGGAATTAAAAGACGTCGTAGAATTTTTCCATTCGAGCCTAAGCAATGTCAGTGGAGAAGTAATTGATTTCATCATTGATAATTTTCATGGGCATCCGTATTATACGACTAATATTTTTTATCGAATTATTCAGCAGATTATGATGAAAAATCTGAGTAGCTTTGGCTTGAGTGACTTGCGTGAGATAATTCAAAATCTACTCAGCAGCGAAACTCATTATCTGGAAGATCAGCTTATCCGCCTTAATCAGCGTAAAAATACTTTTGCTGTCCTATTGGCAGCAGCACACGGCGATCCGTACCAGGCAACAGATAAATTATCGAAACAAAGTATTCATGCAACCTTAAAAATCTTAATACAAGATGGTTATTTGCGCAATCATGCTGGTAAATATCAATTAACCGATCCATTATTAAGTCTGTACTTACGCGATGAAAGTTTAGCAATTTATTAGCAAACAAATTATACTCTAATAGATAAAGCCCCAAAAAGATAATTAGATAAAATTTATTTTGCGTGAGTAACCTTAAATGATTGATAGCCTTGAAATGTTTCGAGTTGAGTTCTGCAATGATGATTTTATTGGAACATTGTCTTGTTATTATCATAGGTTTATTGATATGCCAATTTTAATAAATATTTTTTGTTTAATTTTTTCTATCTGCGCAAATATAGTATTTAGATTATTTTTTAATGATGTTAATTGGTTAACTAGATATTGTTATAGTGCATTGTGTGCTTTATTTGTGGCAGTAATATTTTATTTGTATTTCTCGACACATCTCAGTTTGTATTACGATGAGGCGTTTATTATTAAGTATTCGTTTAAAATATTAATGCTATTTCTTATGTTATCATACTTTTTTGCCACGATATTTTCGTATTTTGCTAAAGATTATTTAATTACCGCTGCACTTAGTTTATATAGTGGACTCAAAATTTATCATTCATTATCTGTGAATTATAGTTTACTTGATTATCTTAATGATTGGAATATCTTTCTTATAGTGATTATTATCATTTTTTTCATTTACACGGAGACTAAGCAATTAATAAGTGATATGTTTTAGAGTCGTATTTAAAATCTAAACCTATTGATTTAATTAATAATAAGTTGTGAGTTTAACGAGTTAAAAAGGCATCAAGATATGAATAATCCACGAACATTAACAAAATTTACAAAATTTTATCCTAATATTTTTAGTGATAATGGCGGTTTGAAAATATCATTGCCACAAGATTTTAATGATTTATTTGATGCGAAAATTAGGCTAAATGATCATAGTCTAAAAAAGTTAGCCTTAAAGTATCAATTAGATGAAAATATGGTTGAATATTATATTGAACGATTGCAAACGGTACATATTTTATCTTTAATTGGTAGATCTGCGATTAATTTTGATACTAGCCATATGTGGGGATTATATGCAAATAATGGCAAAGGCATAGCAATTGAATTTGATTTTGATGAATTGAATGAAAAAGTAAATTTTAAGTCAGCAAAACAATTTGTTCAAGAATCTCAATTAAGATTTAATCATGTAGATATACAAGATAAAAATATTAAGTTACTGGATTATTATAGAGATAATTGTAACGAGCAAATTTATACAGATATAAAATCTGTTATCTTAGCTATGTCTAAATTACATAATGATCAAGAAATCAGAACGTTTGAAGATAAGATAAAACAATACTCTTTGGAAGAAAGTAAGAACGATTTAGATTTTATTTATGAATTGATGAAACTTTGTATCGTTGAAGAGCCATTTTTTAAATTCTTTTATACTTCAGATTATTTGTGTAAAGTAGTCTATCAAAGTGATGATAGTTATTTAACGAATATATTTGAACAATTTATTAGCTTTATGAAAATCAATAAGTTATTTCAACAAGACTTAGAGTTTCGTAACTTTAATCAAGATTTAATAAAAGAATTGGAAAATATTAACTCTACATCAAAAGATAGTATTTCATCTCTTGTAGAATCTATTATTAATAAAGTTATTGCAGAAGTAAACAGTGTTAAAAATGATAACCAAATCAGAATATTAACAAAGTTTCAAACTAATAAATCGTTACTGTGGCAGCATGAGTCTGAATGGCGTGTAATGATTTCAGAGTTTTGTCTACCAATTATTGCTGGTTCTAATCAAAAACTTTGTAGCGGTGTAGGTTACAAAGAAGCGAAAGAGTCATTGATTAATGAGAGAGAGCTCATCGGAATTAAAACTTTGGATTTTTCCAGTGAATTAACAATAGACAATAGACAAATTGATAAGCATTTGATATACACACCAAAGTTACCTAAACCAAAACGGATCATATTGGGTTGGGGGTTTCAAGATAATGACAAACAAGGATTTAACACGATCAAAGAGTTTTGTGAGAGAAATAAGATCGACTTAATACGACTAAAAAGCACAGTTGATTATATAAGTGGAGTTTTTGAGTCACAAATTGAATTAAAATTTGAAAAAATGGATAAATAATGACAAATTTATTAGTAGCAATTAAAAACATAATCGAGAACCCAGTTAATGAGCTGGTCGAGTACTACAAAGGTACCAATCGTGCCAATAATATGGGTGATGCTCTCGAAAAATACGTAAAAGATGCTTTTTGTGGGATAGATAACACACTCTCAGATATTGAGCGAGATAAGCAATATTCACAATACTTCTCCTATTTGGGAAACACAAATAATCCACCAGATTTAATTTTAAAAAATGGCGATGCTGTTGAAGTTAAAAAAAATGAGAGTTTGAATTCAGCAATAGCACTAAACAGCTCTTACCCTAAAAGCAAACTATATGTCGATGATAGTCGTATCACGGTTGATTGTAAAAAATGCGAAGATACTCCGTGGCTTGAGAAAGATATAATTTATGTAATTGGCTATAATCCCAAGAACACCAGAATATTAAGATCAATTTGTCTTATCTATGGCGATTGTTATGCTGCGAGCAAAGAAATTTATACTCAATTCACAGATAAAATTAGCCAAGGCATCCAAGAGATAGAAGGTATTGAGTTGGTAGCTACTAATGAACTAGCTAAAGTTAAAAAAATTGATCCACTTGGTATTACCGACTTAAGAGTCCGCGGGATGTGGCATATTGAAAGCCCAATGAAAGTGTATAAGGATTTCTTTACTCTAACTGATAGCGCTAGTTTTTCATTAAATGCCATTATTTTGTTAGATAAGTATAATTCGTTTCCAGAACAAGATAGATTTTACCTAGAACAAAAAGGTATCGTTTCAGAAATTGAAATAAAATCCCCAAATAATCCAGCAAAACTCTTAAAAGCGAAATTAATCAGCTATGAAAAATAATATTGTCTCATTATTTAGTGGTGCTGGTGGTCTAGATTTAGGCTTCAATCAAGCTGGATTTAACGTGATATGGGCAAATGAATATGATAAAACGATTTGGGCAACTCATGAGTTCAACTTTCCAAATTCACATCTAGATAAACGAAATATCACCAAAATTAACGCCCAAGAAGTACCCGACTGTGTCGGAATAATTGGTGGACCTCCTTGTCAAAGTTGGAGTGAGGCTGGAGCTGGCAGAGGCATAGATGATCATAGAGGACAATTATTTTATGATTATATTCGGATATTAAAAGAAAAACAACCAAAATTCTTCCTAGCAGAAAATGTTCCTGGTATGCTATTACCTCGCCACCGAAATGCTCTAGTTGCTATTCTTAAGGAATTTGAAGATATTGGCTACAACGTAACTAAGCATTTGCTCAATGCGAATGACTATAGTGTTCCGCAAGAGAGAAAACGAGTTATAATCGTTGGATACCGTAAGGATCTTGGTAAAGTATTTATTCCTCCTAAACCGAATTTATATAAGCCAACATTAAAAGATGCAATTTGGTCTCTGAGACTATCCAAACCTGCCCTAGACAAAAATTATACCAACGGTGATGCTAATTTAGCAGCTCCAAATCATGAATACATGACTGGAGGATTTTCGACCATATACATGTCAAGAAATAGGGTAAGAAGCTGGGAAGAACCCTCATTCACTATTCAAGCAGGTGGGAGGCATGCTCCATTGCACCCCAAAGCACCCAAGATGCTATTTATAGAGCAAAACAAAAGAATTTTTGTTCCTGAACAAGAACATTTATATCGCAGATTAACAGTGCGCGAATGTGCAAGAATCCAAACCTTTCCCGATGATTTCATCTTTAAATATCACAATATTGCAGATGGGTATAAAATGGTAGGCAATGCGGTGGCGGTTGAATTTGCTCGCCAATTAGCGCAAGTAATCTACAAAGATATTATTTTATCATCCGATAGTGTATTGTAAATTACTTACTACTAAAATAAAATTAAACATTACAATTAATTTTTAAAAAAGAACCACCCATGAAACACATACCACGCAAAAGATTTGGACAAAATTTCCTGCAAGACAGCTATGTCATCAACCAGATCGTCGAATGTATCAATCCACAAACTGATCAAACTATCGTCGAAATCGGTCCCGGCCTGGCTGCCCTAACCAAACCACTGATCGAAAGACTCGGACATATCAATGTTGTTGAGCTAGACCGAGATATTATTGATTTTCTTAAGAAAAATTTTAGTTCGCAACAAATCACCATCCATGAAGGCGATGCATTAAAATTTGACTTTGCAATGAACGGACAAAAAATCCGCGTGGTTGGTAACCTCCCCTACAATATCTCAACCCCAATCATGTTTTACCTGAGTAATTTTAGCAATATTCAGGATATGACCTTTATGCTCCAAAAAGAAGTTGTTGAGCGAATTTGCGCCATGCCCAATAATAAAGATTACGGCAAATTATCAATAATGTTGCAATATAAATACAAATGCAGACATTTATTGGACGTCGCACCGGAAAGCTTTTATCCAGCACCCAAAGTTAATTCAGCAATTGTTTCATTAACACCGCGGAGTGATTATGATTGGCAATCTGTTGATGAACAAAAATTAAATTATGTTGTAAGTCAGGCATTTAATCAGCGACGTAAAACCATAAATAATAGCCTCAAAAATATATTGAGTACTGAACAAATTCAATCTTGTGGTATTGAACCAACTGTTCGGGCAGAAAATATTTCTCTGGAAAATTTTATAAAACTAAGTCAATTAATTGATTAACAAATTTCTTTAATTTACTAAGGTTTTACTCACTATCTAGCTCATGAAAAGTGGTAGAATACTATATGTCATTAACAAAACAAAGGAGATTTGAATGCCAAAGTCAAAATTAACTACCCTTGATGAATTCAAGGCGTTATTAAAAGATGGAATGACGATTATGGTCGGAGGCTTCATGACAGATGGAACTCCAGAACAGCTAATTAACGCCGTTGTTGAATCAGGTGTAAAAAATTTAACTCTGATTAATAACGATGGTGGATACCCAGAGCGCGGAATTGGTAAACTAATTGCCAATGGACAAGTAAAGAAATTAATTGCCTCGCATGTTGGTCTTAACCCCACAGTTGCCAAATTAATGAATTCTGGCGAAATGGAAGTAGATTTAGTACCCCAAGGTACATTAGCTGAGCGGATTCGCGCTAAAGGCGCAGGATTAGGCGGAATACTCACCCAAACTGGATTAGGAACGTTAGTTCAAGAAGGCAAACAAGTTATCGAGTCAGAAGGTAAAAAATATTTATTAGAAGTTCCACTTGCTGCTGATTTAGCAATCATTGAAGCTACCTACGCTGATAAATTCGGTAATGGTGTTAATATTGGTACTACGCGTAATTTCAACCCATTGATGGCATTAGCTGCTGACAAAGTTGTGTTAGGTACTTATAAACTACATGAGCTTGGTGAAGTAGACCCATCAACAGTAACTATCTATGGTGTATTAGTTGATCATATTGTTCAAATCGAGGAAATGTAAATGGATGCAAAACAAATTATAGCTAAACGGGTTGCGCTAGAATTAAAAGATGGCGAATTAGTTAACTTAGGAATTGGCTTACCTACCATGGTAGCTGATTACTTACCAGAAGGAGTTGAAGTTATTCTGCAATCAGAAAATGGTATGGTTGGCATGGGGCATATCGCATCTGGTCCACATAATCGTAACTTTACCAATGCTGGTGGTACATCTGTAACAATATTACCTCACGGAGCTTGTTTTGACTCCATATTCTCTTTCAGCCTGATCCGTGGTGGACACGTAGACAGCACCGTGTTAGGAACATTAGAAGTAGATCAACACGGAAATATTGCTAATTACATGATTCCAGGCAAGATGGTTCCAGGTATGGGCGGTGCAATGGACTTGGTAACTGGTTCACGTAAGGTGATAGTGGTAACTACTCATACTGATAAAGCTGGTAATTCTAAAATTTTAAAACAATGTAGCCTACCACTAACGGGTGTTGCCTGCTGTGACTTAATTGTAACTGAACTGGCAGTAATAGAAGTTACCCCAAATGGACTAAAATTACTCGAAATCGCGGATAATACAACTGTGGAAGAAGTAGTTGCTAAAACTGAAGCACCGTTAACATTAGCTGATACGATTAAAACTTTCACTACTAATTAAAAAAAGACCTTGAGGTCTTTTTTTAATTAGTATGCAAATGTTTTTCAACCTGCTCAATTACTTGATGAGGTTTAAGTAAGGTTGTATTAATAGTAACATCACTAACCATTTTATAAAACTCGCGGCGCTCTTCAAAAAGTGATTCAATTTTTTGCTTAAGATTTTGATTAGCCAATAATGGACGTTTGTTCGGCGAGCGAGATAAACGCTCAACAATAATCTCTAGATCAGCAACCAATTGAACTACTAGATTCTTTTGCCGGGTAATGATTTGCCGGTTTTCCGGACGGATAACGCAGCCCCCTCCCAAAGAAAGGACGTAATCATTAGCTTCAGCCATAACCTGATTTAAGGCAAAAGTTTCTCGATCACGAAAACCATTTTCACCCTCCAACTCAAAAATAGTTGGAATATCGACGCCACAAGTCTGTTCAATATACTTATCAAGATCAATAAATTGTTTATTCAAGCGGTCAGCCAAAAATTTACCAATAGTCGTCTTACCAACCCCGGTAATACCTACAATAATAATATTTTTAATTGTCATTATCCAAACTACTCGAAATAATCCGCGGAGTTATAAAAATTAATAATTCCTTTTTGGCGGTTTTGGTTGATTGTGATTTAAACAACCAGCCTAAATATGGAATATCCCCTAATAATGGTATCTGCTCTTCAACTTTTTGCTGATCATCAACATAAATACCACCAACTAAAATTGTTGAACCATCTTTTACCCGCACCTGAGTATTAACACTATTGGTGTCAATTGAAGGCGTTCCCTGTACCTGTAATTTAGTATTCGGACTATCTTTCTGTACTTGAACATTAAGTAAAACGTAACCATCATCAGTAATCTGCGGTGTAACTTGTAACGACAACGTCGCATTTACAAATGCCACATTGGTATTACCAGCGCTGGTTGCTTGCTGATACGGAATCTGTACCCCTTGCTGAATGTTGGCTGCCTGATAATTTGCGGTCATTACTTTAGGACTTGAAATAGTTCTACCTTGACTTTGTAACTCTAGTGCATCAACTTCCAATCCTATTAAGGTGTTGCTGTTAGGAGCAAAGATGGTTGACATTGATGCACCACCCGAGATACCAAAGTTTTGGTTAACAAAACCTGCTGGACTAGCGCTAACTGCATTAATACCAGTTTGATTAATTGTTACACCATTTTCTAAAGTGTTAGAATAAGTCAAACTACCGCCAATTCCAGCGAGTAATAATCGCATACCAAGATCTTTTTCAAAGTTACTATTTGCCTCAACTATTCGAGCCTCAATTAAGACCTGCTTCACCGGAATATCAATTTTATCAATTAAATCTTTAATATCTTTTAAATGTGACGGTGTATCATTGACAATAATTGTATTAGTTCTTGTATCGACTAAAATACTACCTCGCGAAGATAATAATGAATTCGCATTACTACCCTGAGCAAGCGTAGTGCTACTTCCACCAGGGCCAGTTGAAGTGCCAGTAGAAACACTTCCACTATTACTAGCAGAAGCACTACCTGTACTTCCAGAACCCTTTTGTTGAATCATTGACTGAATAGTTGCGGCCTGAGAATATTTCAAACGAATGGTCGCAGTGTCCAAAGGTTCAGTTGCTTCTTGAGTTTTCCTGCCTTCTTGTTGCAATTTACTCATTGCATCTAATTCACCAACAGGCGCAATTCTAATAACATTTCCATCGCGTTTCATCCCCAACCCTTTAGTTGTCAGAATAATTTGCAATGCCTGATCCCAAGGCACATTATTCAATTTAATTGACATTGAACCAGTAACACTATCACTAACTAAAATATTATAACCACTAAAATCAGATAATAACTGTAATAGAGCTCTAACATCAATATTTTGAAAATTAAAGGTTACTTTATCTGTTTTGTTATCACTAAGCGTTGGAATCGAACTATCTGATAGAGTAACTTTACGAATATTGATAATTAATTTATTCTGCAATTGATATAATGCGTAATCCCACTGATTACGATTAACAATAGTCAAAAATAATTTGTTATTTCCAGATTTGGTATCTATATACTTAATCGGCGTATCAAAATCAGTAGTATCAATACGTTTAATTATACTTGAATTAAAACCTACTGCATTTAAAGTCAATTTTAAGCTATCACCAAACCGCTCTTCTTTTACATCAATTTTACTATCGCCAGTATAAGGAATTTCAACAACACCACCACCGTTATCATCTCGAGTAAATTTAATATCATTAATTTGAGTAGCATAATTAGCAGCTGACTTTTTAGGCAAACCAATCAAGCCTACATTTTCATGACCAATCTGACTTTGTCCAATGCTATTCGTAAAGCTGAGATTAATAAAGGTTCCATTTTGGTTAACCTGATATTTATATTTAGCACCACCAACAATAACTGTTCTGGTTCTGCTACCGACCGTCACTAAATCTACTTCTCTAACAAAACCACTTTCAAAGGTATATGTACTTTGATTAGTTGAGGTACTAATATTTTTAAAATCAACAATTAAATCATTTCCTGCTACAAATAGCTTTGGCACAGCATTACCCGCAGCATCAAAGCCAAATGAGATAGTTTGGCTTTGATTTGCTACGTTATTATTAACACTTTGCAAAGTAAGTGCACCAGCATAGGTATTTATCAACAGAAAAAGAAGCGTGTATTTTTTCATTTTTGGGTTAACTTTGGTTGTTTCTTCGCTTGATTATTTTGATCTAGCTTAAGCATAATTTTATTAATAAAGGTTTTTTTATCTTCAATTTGTGGCTCATCAATTTGAGCAGAAATAGGTGTGATTAAGGTAACTTCACCATCTTTTATCTTATCGCCAACTTTCAGTTTCAAAGTTTCATAAGGTGTTTTAATAAAAACATAATCCTTGCCCTCATACTTTAGATATCCTACCATCTGCACTTGATTTAAATTATAGCTTTGCAAAATATCCGACTCTCTTTTATCCAAACGGTCTTGGCTAAAAATATTATCATACACTATCATTTTATAATTTGCTGGCTTAAATGTAAACTCAGGTAAGGCTGGTGGTACATTGGTCGATGGTTTTGCCCGCAAATCCTGAACAAACTGCTCTAGATCGCTAGTATCCGCCATAACCTGCGTTACCATTAACATAAATATAACGATTAATTTGAGCACTTTAGTCACTATAAAAAATAGTTACGTCACAACTAATACTAATCTGAGCATCATCAATCCGAGACATTTGAAAATTAGATAACTCCATTACTCGAGGGATTTTAGCAATTTGATAGAAAAATTTAATTGCATCATCAAAAGTGCCACTGGCACTAAGCGAATACACTCTTGAGTTGATTTTATCACCTTTTGCTGCTGACGAATCTTCTTTTACTGCAGCAGGAGATTTAGGAGTAAAATTCTTTATTTTAAAATCAGAGTCTTCAGAGACCTGGTTAATCTGAATCAAAACATTCGGAAGCTCTTCTGATGTTGGAAACTGTAGCCCAACTTTGGCATAAAGATCATTTAAAGCTGACTCTTTTTCCCTATATAAATCAATACTATTTAACAATGAAACTTTACGAATGAGATCGTCTTTTAACGTTTGTTCATCTTGCTGTAGTTGAAATAATTTATCTTTATTTTCATAAGTAAAGTTCTTATAAATTAGAAAAGACAATACCAACATTAATATCAGAGTAAATAAAATTAGTGTTGTTAATCGCCACATATAAATGGGCTTTAGCTTCAGCTTACCTAAATTAAGACTTGCCATCGGGAACCGCTACCAAATTAGGTTTAATTTGAACTGTTATCATAAAATCATAACTACCATCTGCTCCTAAATTATTAGAAACTAATTCAGGATTATCGAATATTCCTTTTTTATCTCGTAACTTATCCAAAAGGCTCGCAAGATAAAGGGGACTCGCAGCAGTCCCTGTTAATTGACACATCATACCATTCCAAGTAATCTGTTTATAATAAACTTGCTCTGGAGTTACCTCTCCCAGCTGCTGGAAAAAAGTCACAGTATCATCACGTTTATCTTCAACAACTTGCAGTAAGCGCACTTGTTTTCTAATTAACTCTACTTTTTTATCAAACTCTCTAATTGGTTTTAACTTATTATCTATCATATTGATATTTGTAGTTAGAAATGCATTTCTGGTATCTTGATGTATGATATGAATTTCATAATAACTATAAATAATAAAATTAAAAAATAAGGAAAGCACAATTCCAACACCAAGAAAAAAATAAACCCTTAATTTACCAAAATTAACTTCTTTAATTCGATAATTATAAAGATTAATTCTATTCAATTTTTTGTCCCCAAGTAGCGAGAGAAACTGCTGTTATTATGCGTAGCAAATCTACTTCAGGAATATAAGAATTTCCACCTTGAAATAGGCTAGCAATTGATTTAACATCTGTTTTAGTATAATTTATAATCTTATCAATCAGTCCCGGGATAACTGTATTTCCACCCATTAATATAATTGGTACATTCGCAGATAAAGAAATCTTTCTTTCAACTAGTAAGTTAGATCGAACCAATTGTAATATCTTACTTATATCAGATAACATTAGCTCAACAAGTTGTTCATCCGTAATTTGTTTTTCATTTAATAACTTTAAAGTCTGACTATAAATATCCGCAACATCTTGCAATCTTACTTTTTGATCTAATTTTAGAAATATCTCTTCAAACATATGATGATAATTAACAGCAATCTCATTAAAGATAATTGATTCGCAATTGTCAAAAACAAAAACTCTAATTTTTGTTGCACCTAAATCCAATAAAATCACTTTACCATCAATCTTATTTCTACTTAAAAGCAACTTTAATAAATGTTGTATTGCAAATGGTTCAACATCAATTGCTGCAACCTGAATGCCAGTCATTTGAATAATAGCCTGATATTCCTCAATTTTTTCTTTTTTAGCTACCACAACTGATAATAATTGTTCATTTGCTTCTTTATTGATTATTGAATAATCAAAATCAATATCATCAGTATCAAGCTCTTTAATTAACTGATCTAAAATAAATTGGTCTAACTCATATTTATTTTTAAAAAGCGGCGCTTTTACTTCTTTAATAATTATTGCATTATATGGTATTGAGATAGCTACGTCACGATGACTTGGATTTAATTTAATCCATTGATCACGGATAATATCAGATACTTTTTCAATATCATTAATCACACCCTCATTAACCATATTTTTTGTTAATGGAGCAATTGTATATTTAGCTATCTTCAGCGTATTTGGAACCAACTCAACCATTTTTATTGCAGTAGACGCAATATCCAATCCAACACAAGCTGGAGTCTTATAGCCAACGATAATACTTTTTATTTTACTAATATACTGATGTATTTTTTTCATAATTTACAACAAAAATTAGCCAAGCAAAAGCTTGGCTAATTTCAGTAACTATTGAATTACTTAGCAGCTGACGCTTCCGGAGCTGACGCTTCTGCAGCAGCAGGAGCTGACGCTTCAGTAGCAGCAGGAGCTGACGCTTCAGTAGCAGCAGGAGCTGATGCTTCAGTAGCAGCAGGAGCTGATGCTTCAGTAGCAGACGCAGCAGGAGCAGAAGATTCTTGATTGTGAGAACAAGCAACTAAAGCAAGACCAGCAACTAATACAGCTAACAATTTTTTCATATTTAATTTACCTTTCAGAATTATATTTATTTTATTGTTTTAAAACAATCACCATGAGGCGTATTTTATCATACAAAGCGCTACAAAGAATAAATTAATCCATTAATGAAATTAATTTATCCAATAAAATATTAACTTCTTCGTGATTGTTTATTTAAATAATCAACAGCTTTCAACTGTGCAATTATTAATTCTAATGCAGCATAAGCTTTAACATCATCAACGTCCATACTAACATCAGAACGCTTAAGTCGTTCTTCTGCAATACGTTTTTCTTCTAATAATTTAGCTTCATCTAAATCATCAGTACGTTCAACAACATCAGCCAACACTGTAACTTTATTACCTTGGATCTCCAGATAACCACCAGAAATAACATAAACTAAATGCATTTCTTTTTGTGGTAATTTGACACGGACAACACCAGGGTTTAATTTACTAATTAATGGAATATGGCGCGGATAGATACCAATTTCACCTTCAGAACCTGGAGCTATAAGAAACTCAGCTTCACCGGAAAAAATTTGCTCTTCCGAACTAACCAAATCAACCTGCATGGTAGTCATAACATCCCCACTAATTTAATTTTTTAGCTTGTTCCACAGCTTCTTCAATTGAACCAACCATATAAAATGCTTGTTCTGGTAAATGATCATATTGACCATCTAAAATAGCTTTGAATCCGCTAATTGTATCTTTTAATGACACATATTTACCTGACGAACCAGTAAATACTTCTGCCACAAAGAATGGTTGTGATAAGAAACGTTGAATTTTACGCGCACGAGCAACAACTAACTTATCTTCATCAGACAACTCATCCATACCCAAAATTGCAATAATATCACGCAATTCTTTGTACTTCTGTAATGTCATCTGCACACCACGAGCAACGTTATAATGCTCTTCACCAACAACTAATGGATCTAGCTGACGAGAACTTGAATCAAGTGGATCTACCGCAGGATAAATACCAAGTGAAGCAATATCACGACTCAATACCACTGTTGCATCCAAATGGGCAAACGTTGTTGCAGGAGAAGGATCAGTCAAATCATCGGCAGGTACATATACTGCTTGAATCGATGTAATCGAACCAGTTTTAGTAGATGCTACACGCTCTTGAAATTTACCCATTTCTTCTGCTAACGTAGGTTGGTAACCTACGGCTGATGGCATACGTCCTAATAAAGCAGATACTTCAGTACCAGCTAATGTGTAACGATAAATATTATCAACGAATAATAATACATCACGCCCTTCGTTACGGAACTCTTCTGCCATTGTCAATCCAGTTAAGGCAACACGTAGACGATTTCCAGGAGGTTCATTCATTTGACCATAAACTAACGATACTTTATCCAATACGTTAGATTCTTTCATTTCATGGTAGAAGTCATTACCCTCACGAGTACGCTCACCAACACCAGTAAACACAGAATAACCGCTATGCTCAATCGCAATATTACGAATCAATTCCATCATATTTACTGTCTTACCAACACCGGCACCACCAAACAGACCTACTTTACCACCTTTAGCAAATGGGCATAGCAAGTCAATTACTTTGATACCTGTTTCTAATAATTCAGTAGTTTGAGAAATTTCATCAAATTTAGGTGCAGATTGATGAATTGCACGACGTTGTTCAGTTGGAATATCACCCATTTCATCAATAGGATTACCAAGAACATCCATAATGCGACCCAATGTAGCTGTACCAACAGGAACTGATATCGGACCACCCGTACTAACTACGTCAAGACCACGTTGCAAACCATCAGAACTTCCCATCGCAATTGTACGGACAATACCGTCACCAAGTTGTTGCTGAACTTCTAAAACAAGGCTTCCACCTTTAGTTAATTTTAATGCGTCATAAATTTTTGGAACGTCATTACGTGGAAATTCCACATCGACCACAGCACCAATAATTTGGACTATCTTTCCTTGTACCATATTTTGTATTCCTACAAAAGTTACTAAACTGCTGCAGCACCAGAAACAATTTCTGATAGCTCTTTGGTAATTGCAGCTTGACGAGATTTATTATATGCAAGACTTAATTGATGAATTGCTTCACCGGCATTATCAGTAGCAGAACGCATTGCAATCATTCGTGCAGCTTGTTCTGATGCCATATTGTCTGCTAAACACTGATAAATCACAGATTCAATATAACGACGTACTAATTCATCCAATACTTCTTCAGCAGAAGGCTCATAGATGTAATCCCAAGGCATTTTAGTATCTAATTTTAAGTCACGATCACTAAGTGGCAAAATCTGTTCGAAAACAGCTTGTTGCTTCATGGTATTTACAAATTCAGAATAAATAACATAAATAGCATCTAGTTTTTGATCATAAAAATCTCTAAAAATTCCAGTCAATGGTCCAATAATTTTTTCCATTTTAGGAATATCGCCCAGACTTACTGCAGAACTAACCACTTCAGATTTTAAGCGCCTTGCAGCAACTAAACCTTTTTGTCCTAAAGTACTGACTTCAACAGCAATACCCGCGTTTTTATACTCACGTAACTTTTCACTAAACACCTTTATAGCATTAGTGTTTAAGCCACCACACAAACCTTTGTCAGCAGTAATCAGAATAATTCCGACTTTTTTAATTTCCGCTGGCTCGCGCAAGAAAGGCGAAGAGCGTCTGGCACTAGAATTAACTTGCGCCAAATGAGCCATTACTTCGCGAACTTTCTCTGCATATGGTCGTGCTTGACGCATTCGCTCTTGAGTTTTACGCATTTTGGATGTTGCTACCATTTGCATAGCCCGGGTAATTTTCTGAGTGTTTTGAACACTCTTTATCTTAGTCCGGATTTCTTTTCCAGCAGCCATTTTATATCCTTATGAAATAACAGCTAATTAAACCGCAAAAATTGTTTTAAACTCATTTAACGCTTTAACTAAAATCTGTTCATCATCTTTAGACAAATCACCACTAGCTTCAATCTTAGCTAACATTTCAGCACAATTAGATTCAGCATATGCCATAAAGCCAGATTCAAAAGCCAATGCTTTATTAACTGGAATTGTTTCATAGAATCCATTATTAATTGCGTACAACGTTAGAGCCATTTCAGAAACTTTTAGCGGAGAATATTGCTTTTGTTTCATTAATTCTGTAACTACTTGACCATGGCGTAATTGTTTACGAGTTGCATCATCCAAATCAGAAGCAAACTGAGCAAATGCTGCCAATTCACGATATTGGGCTAACGCCAAACGAATACTACCACCTTGTTTTTTAATAACTTTAGTCTGTGCAGCACCACCAACCCGTGATACAGAAATACCAGGATTCATTGCTGGACGAATACCAGAATTAAATAAATCAGTTTCCAAGAAAATTTGACCATCAGTAATCGAAATTACGTTAGTTGGTACAAATGCAGATACGTCACCAGCTTGTGTTTCAATAATTGGTAATGCAGTCAAAGAACCAGTTTTACCTTTTACCGCACCATTAGTAACTTCTTCAACATAATGAGCATTAACTCGTGCAGCACGCTCCAACAAGCGAGAATGTAAATAAAATACATCTCCAGGGTATGCTTCACGTCCTGGTGGACGACGTAATAGTAGTGAAATTTGACGATACGCAACTGCTTGCTTAGATAAATCATCATAAACAATCAAAGCATCTTCACCGATATCACGGAAATATTCACCCATTGAACAACCAGAATAAGGTGCAAGATATTGTAATGCAGCAGATTCTGAAGCAGATGCAGCAACTATAATTGTATGAGCCAATGCACCATGCTCTTCAAGTTTACTAACCACATTAGCAATTGATGAATTTTTTTGACCAATAGCAACATAAATACAAGTTACACCTGTACCTTTTTGGTTAATAATTGTATCAAGAGCAACAGCTGTTTTACCAGTTTGGCGATCTCCAATAATTAACTCACGTTGACCACGTCCAACTGGAACCATTGAATCAATTGCTTTCAAACCACTTTGTAATGGTTGACTAACTGATTGACGCGCAATTACACCTGGTGCCACTTTTTCAACTGGCGATGTTAATTTTGAATTAATTGGACCTTTGCCATCAATTGGACGACCAAGAGCATCAACTACACGCCCAACCAATTCAGGACCTACTGGAACCTCTAAAATACGACCAGTACATGATACTTCGTCGCCTTCTTTGATATGCTCATAATCACCAAGAACTACAGCACCGACAGAGTCGCGCTCCAAGTTCATTGCCATACCATAAACATTCCCTGGGAATAAAATCATTTCCCCTTGCATAACTTCTGATAAACCATAGATACGAACAATACCATCAGTAACTGATACTACTGTACCTTTACTGCGGTAGTCACTACTATTTTGAGTGCCGTCGATCTTTGATTTAATAATATCACTAATTTCAGAAGGATTTAATTGCATGAATCGCTCCTATTTTTATTTAGTAAGTTGAGTAGATAAATCACTTAGTCTACCCTTAACGGATCCATCAATAACTTTATCATTGATAGTAACTTTGATTCCAGCTAATAATTCGGGATTAATCACCACTTTTGCAGTAATTTTTTTACCAAATTTTTTAGATAGTAATTCTTCAAAGTCTTGTTTTTCTGTCTGACTCATCGCATAAGCTGACTCAATAATTGCATCACCACGTTTTTGATCTTCAAGAACTAGATCACGAAAAACTTGATAAATTTCAGGTAAAGCTGAAACTCGGTTATTCTCAATTAATACACTCAAAAGATTTGTAACTTCTATTGAAGCATTATCCTTTAGCAACGTATTAATTACAGAAATAACCTGTGAACCCTCAATTTCTGGATTGTTTAATAACTCAGAGAATTCAGGATTAACAACAACTTGTTGCAAATCAGATAATCTGCTAAGCCAAACATCTTCCTGCTTGGTTTGCTTTGCCAAGCTAAATAATGCCTGTGCATATGGATGCGCAATTACACTCAATTCTGCCATGATTATTATAACTCCGCTTTAAGTTGAGCTAATATTTTCTCATGTCTAGATTGATCAATTTCAACGCGCAAAATCTGCTCAGTACCGCGTATTACCAAATCTGAAACACGTAGTCGTAAGTCCTCTTTCATGCGTACAAAATCTTGTTCAATCTGAGCTTTAGCATCAGCAATAATTTTGTCACCTTCGATACGAGCACGCTCTTTTGATTCTTCGATAACTTGATTAGCTCTTTTTTCAGCATTAGCAACTATTTCACCTGCACGAGCTTGAATTTTTTTCAACTCTTCGGCAATATTTGCTTCAGCGTCTAATAACTGTTGCTTACCTTTTTCAGCAGCAGCTAAACCGTCAGTAATCTTACTTGCACGTTCTTCAAGCATACTACTAATCGGCGGCCAGACAAATTTCATTGTAAAGAGTACCAACAAAATGAAGGTAATCATTTCTCCGAGCATTGTTGCATTAATATTCACGAGGAATCTCCTTTAAATATTAATTACGACTAGTGAGCATTTTTCAATAATTCTAATGCCGTTGACAAGATTGGATTACTAGTAATTAACCAAAATGCCACACCCACACCAATCATTGCAATTGCATCCAATAAACCGGCAACGATGAACATCTTAATCATCAAACCAGTAGCTAATTCTGGTTGACGAGCTGATGATTCTAGGAATTTACCACCTAGAATACCGAAACCGATTGCAGTACCACAGGCACCAAGACCAATAAGCAATGCAGCAGCAACAGCAGTTAAACCAGAAATATTAGAAATAATAGCTTCCATTAAAGGCTCCTAAAAAATTAAAAACAAAAAACACACCAAACAATAAAAAACTAGTGCTCCTCAACTGCGAGGCTTAAATAAACAACAGTTAACATCATAAACAAAAATGCTTGAAGAGTAATGATTAATATATGGAAAATCGCCCAAGGAGTACCAAGAATCCATTGTAGATACCATGGCAATAATGCGATTAGAATAAAAATCATTTCACCAGCATACATATTACCAAACAACCGCAGTGCAAGTGAAATTGGTTTTGAGAATATTTCAATCAATTGAAACAAAAGATTAAATGGCAATAACCACTTACCAAAAGGTTTTGTTAATAATTCTTTTGACCAACCGCCAACACCTTTAGCCCAGATGCTATAAACGATAATTAAGATCAATACTGATAAAGAAAGAGCAAACGTCATATTTATATCAGCAGACGGAACCAATCGCCAGTGAGCACTTGGATGACCAAGGTTGGTTGTGAAAAAATTAATAATATCAACTGGTAAATCATCCATTAAATTAAATAGAAAAACCCAGCAAAATATAGTTAATGCAAGCGGAGCTATAAACTTACTCTTCTTATGATAAGCATCATTTACCTGAGAACTTACCATTTCAAAGACTAACTCTATAAACAGCTGAAACTTACCTGGATTGGCTACCTTAAAACGTCTTGCTACAATTACAAAAGTAAGCAAGAACAATAGACCTAGCACCCATGAAGTAACCAAAGTATCAATATTAACCGTCCAAAAGCCACCAGGATTTCCAGATAATGTAACCGTATTGAAGGTCAGGTGATGATCAATATATTCAGTTGCTGACGCCATACTTCCTCCAAATTTTATTTTTTTCCTATCAAACCAAGTAAATTGGTCCAATAACCACTAAGCGCAATAACATAAACTACAAACAATGCTAAAGCATTAACATTTTTAAAGGCACTAAATACTAAGAAAAATCCCAACATGTTAGCTATAAACTTTAACAATGTTGCCTTTTTATGTTTGCTATATTTGACACTATAATTTTCAACATTTCGTGATGACACAGTTATAGCGTACACGATAGTCGGGAATATAGCGATAAACATTCCAAGCAGTGAAGAAATTAATGTGTTCAAATTTTGATAACATGCTGTTATAAAAATAGATGCACACAATCCCTGAATCAGTTGATACTTAATCACTCTGTTCACAGCTTGTTCCAAGCTATTTACTTTATTGCAAGTCACGATTATAGCATAAACCAAATTTTTTTATTACGTAAAAGCTCATAGTTTACGCCAAATTGTGCCATTTTTACTATCTTCCAAAACGATATTGTTGGATAATAATTCATCACGAATTTTATCTGATAGAGCAAAATCACGATCTAGGCGAGCTTTATTACGTTTTACTATCATTTCTTCAATAACTTGCGCCGATAACTCCACGCCTGATTGTAAAAATTGTTGTGGATTATTACTTAATAAACCAACTGTATTAGCTAACGTATAAAGCAATTTAGCTAATTCAAAATCTTTAGTACGATTAATTTCATTAACTAATTCAAAAAGAATGCTAATTGCTAATGACGTATTAAAATCGTCATCCATAGCATTTTTAAAGTTTACCGCATAATTAACCGACCAGTCTATTTTACTAAAATCACAAATATTGCTACTAAAATCATACTCACGCAACGTTTGGTAGAGTCTAGTAAGACTATTTTTTGCATCTAATAAATTATCATAACTGAAGTTTAACGGACTACGATAATGAGTCTTTAGTATAAAATATCTAATCACCTCAGGATTATACTGGTTTAGCACATCACGCAATGTGAAGAAATTACCTAGTGACTTGGACATTTTTTCATCATTAACATTTAAAAATCCATTATGCATCCAATAATTAGCAAATTGACACCCATTATGAGCTTCACTTTGAGCAATTTCATTTTCATGGTGAGGAAACTGTAAATCTTGACCACCACCATGAATATCGAAATTTTTACCAAGAATCTCTTCTGACATTGCTGAGCATTCAATGTGCCACCCTGGGCGACCATTTCCAAGAGGAGAGTCCCAATAAACTTCGTTTTCTTTTGATGCTTTCCATAATACAAAATCAAGTGGATCTTCTTTATTAAGGTCAACATCTACACGTTCACCAGCTCTTAAATCATCTAAAGATTTTCCAGATAATTTACCATAACCAACAAATTTACGTACGCGGTAATACACGTCTCCATTTATAGCTTGATATGCATAATTTTTATTGATTAAATCTTGAATGAGATAAACCATCTGAGTAACATATTCAGTAGCTTTTGGTTCATGATCAGGACGCATAACACCTAAAGAAGCAAAATCTTCATGCATGTATTTTATGTAGCGCTCGGTTAATTGGTAAATAGTTTCACCATTTTCTTCAGCACGTCGAATAATTTTATCGTCTATGTCCGTAATATTTTCTACAAACACGACTTTATATCCACTAGCAATAAACCAACGGCGCACCATATCAAACACAACGGCTTTACGAGCATGACCTAAATGACAATAATCATAAACAGTCTGTCCGCAGATATACATTTTAACTTCGTTGTGTTTAATTGGAATGAAGTCTTCTTTTTGTTTAGATAAGCTATTAAAAATTTTCATAAATTAACTATACTATTATCCGCTTAAATATTATTTAATTTTGATACCTAAATTTTTAAATTTACGATATAAATGAGCTCTATCTACACCTGAAACTTCTGCAATTTTAGTTATATTACCTTTTTGCTTATTCATATGATATAAAAAATATCTACGTTCTAAAGTTTCTTTTATACCTTTTAGCTGATTATTTAAATCAAGCGTAATAATTTCAGAAATATCTTCTAGAATTCCATCACTATTAGTACGTTCTTTTAAAATATGCTTATCGACTAGTGGTAACAGCTTACTTAAAGAAAGTGGTTTTTCAAGAAAATCTCTAGCACCAATCCTAATTGCTTCAAGAGCACTAGTTATTGAAGCGTGCCCAGACATCATGATAACTGGAGCAGTGATACCGTTAGATAAAAATCTTTTAAACAATGATACACCATCCATATCAGGTAACCATACATCCATCAAGATTAAATCAAAACGATGTTCCTTAACTATTTTATCAGCTTCCAACGCATTTTCAGCTAATTTTACAACATAACCTTCATCCTCTAAACACTCACGGAGTAACTCGCGAATGCCAAGCTCATCATCTACAATCAATATTAATTTATCCATTTATTCTAACCTATAATACAGTATTTTGACTAATAAGTGGTAATTTTACTACTACATTGGCACCGTTGTCATTAAATACTTCAATTTTACCATTATGTTCATCAATAATTTTCTTCACAATTGCCATTCCTAGGCCACTTCCTTTAACTCCTTTCGTGGTACGATATGGTTCAAATAAGTTCTCCATTATTATACTTTCAAAACCATTTCCATTATCTTTAATAGTAATTCCTAAATATTCATTCTTAATATCTAAAATAATTCTAATTGATTTATTTTCAATATTTTCAATACTTTCTATTGAATTTTTTAATAAATTATGAAAAACTTGCCTTAATAAACTTGAATCGCCCATAATAGAAATTTCATTTTCCGGTATTTCTATCTCAAATTTAATATAGTTAATATTTTCATATAAAGCCAAAAATTGATTGAAGAAATGAACCATTTCAATTTTAGATAAACTAGGTTTATTTATATTTGCAAAATCTCTGAATTTATTAACTAAATCTTTAAGATCTTCCACTTGAATGATAATTTGTTTAACTAATCTTTGTAAAAATACCTGATCATCATTTGATAATTTAGGCATTAATTTCATTTCAATTCGTTCTGCTGATAATACAATTGGTGTTAATGGATTTTTTATTTCATGAGCTAAACGTTTTGCAATATCAGCCCAAGCTTGATTTTGTTTGGCTTTAATTAAATTAGTTACATCACTTATCAAAGTCATGTATTGGCTATTTTCGTGAGTTTTAAATTTTATTGTCTTAATATACAAATTTTTTATACTATGTTTATTGCGAACAATTACATTTTCTTCCCATTCATTGTTTTGCTTAGAATTAATTTCAATTATATTTATTAAATCCTCAAGATGTGGGTATAAATTTCCCCATTGATTTAGTGGAGTTCCTCTTACATTTTCTAACTCTATATCAAGTATACTGTGACTTATTACATTAATACTCTTAATAACATAATCCTGATCATAAACGACTACACTTAAATTAAGGTTATTTATTAAGTTTTCAAGGAAATTTTTTGATGCAGTTATTTGATCTTTTTGGAATTTTTCTAATTTTCTTACTCGATCTAAATTATGGCTCATTTCATTAAAAGACGTAATAAGTTGTGATAATTCGTCATTACCTTGAAATGAATTATTATTTGAAAACGAACCTTGTTTAATTAATTCAATATTTTCAATCAAATTACTTATTCTTTTGATTAAAAATTGAGAGAAAAACATTGATAATAATACGGCTATTGAAATTGATAATAGCACACTAATAATTAATGTACTAGTATATACATCTTTTAAATGATCTTTATTATTAAGTAATCCTAAATATAATTCTTTATTTTGGATTAACTTGGTATTATCTATTCGAATAAAATCTGGAGCAAATTGAGTTAATGCAATAATTTTATTATCATCATAAAATTGATAATAGTAAAATAAATAATTACCGCTATTATCTTTATTAATTTCATAATAATAACCAGAATTTTTTATTTTATCAATAATATACTTTGGTAATAACCTAGGGAAATATTTACTATCATTTTGTTTATCTTGTAGTTCTAATATACCATTTTCTTTATAAATGGTTAAACTAGTAACATCCAAAATATTTCGAATTTTAGCTAAGTCTGCTTTATCATCGTTTTTATCAACTAACTTCAAATATTCTGCTGCAATTACCGATTTCTTTCGTAACTCTTTAGAAAAATATTTAATACTTTCTTCAGCTATATTAAAACTATTATCAAATAATTCTTCTATTTGCGGATTAAATAAGCGATTGACTGTATTATCAATAAAATAATTTGCAATTTTGATATTTATCAATGAAGGTATAACTATAACTGAAGATAAAAGTATAAATAATTTTTTTGTTATCTTTGAACCAAAAACATAACTACTTCTAAAAAAAATTTTATATACAAAAAATGCAATAGTTATAAATAGTAACACTTCAATAATACGATTAAGTTGAATAATTTCCTTATAATCATTTAAATATAACATAACATCATATTTTGAATAAATTGTTACATAAAAATAACTAAAAATTATTAATATAAATAATACTATTAAAAACCCAATGTTAGTTTTTTTCATTTATTAATACCTAAATATTGATAACTTATAATATCTCAAAATTTTATTACTATTCCAGTAAATATAAATTTATTTATAATAAAAATCTATAAATCAATTTTTTTTACTAATGCATAATATAATGAATCATTGTATTCCGTTGGATAAATTTGTAATTCATCTATTATACTAAAACCTTTAATATTATCTCTAAACCATAATAAATTATCTTGATTTTCTTCACTAAAAATTGAACAAGTTATATATAGTAAAAATCCATTATGTTCTAAACAATCCCACATATTTATTATTATTCTACGCTGAGTTTCTACAAATTTTAAAACATCATTATAATTCCGATTTATTTTTATATCTGGATTTCTTTTTATTGTTCCACTTGCTGAACATGGTACGTCAGCAACAATTAAATCAACTTTCTTTGTATTCCACCAATCTTTGTTTGCTGCATTACCAACTAATACCTCAGCTTTTAAATTTAAACGCTTTAAATTTTGATTTACTTTTTCTAATCTAGTATTGCTAATATCTAAAGCAATTAAGTCACAATTATAATTTTCTAATATTTGACAAGTTTTACCACCCGGCGCAGCACAAGCATCAATCACTTTTTTTGGAATAACATTATTTCTATTTAATATATCTACTAAATATTGTGCTGCTATATCTTGTATACTAACATCACCAATATTAAAATTAGGTATATCCTCAACATTCAGTGGTTGTTTCAAATAAATTTTATTTTTTATTAATTTATACTTTATATCATTATTATCAAGAATAGATAAATAATCTTCTAATGATTTATTTTTAATATTTACTCTCAAACCAAAAGCTGGATGAAAATTAAATCCTTCAAGAAAATTCATATATTCTTTTTTATATTGTTTTTTTAAAATATCAATCATCCAATTTGGAATATTATATTTTATAGAATAATCTTTCTCAGCCAATTTTCTTAATAATTCTGAATTTCTTTGATATTCACGCAACACCCAATTTATAAATTTTTTATTATTTATAGTTGAAATACTTACTAGATTATTTACTATAGCATACTCTGGTTTATTACTTTCATTTAGCTCAAATATTCCTATTTGAACTAAAATTTCATTTTGTTTTGATATATAGTTTGTTATATTTTTTATATAGAATTTAATCAAAAAATAATTACGAATAACACCATAAACTAAAAACCTTATTTTTGCTATATTAGCATTACTTTTATATTCAAATAATTCTTCATTTAAATTTTTACCACTATATACATTATTTAGTATATTTATTGTAGCCTTATATTCATCCATTTATATCTACTACTTATTCATTATGTTTCACATGAAACATTTTATTTTACCAATAATTTTCAACTGCCATATTACCTGGATTTCCACGTTTAGAAACAGTTAACCCTTTTTCAGCTAACATATGTCTAGTATCACTTACCATTTCTGGATTTCCACAAATCATAATTCTACTATTTTCAATTGTAATTGGAATATTAACAAATTTCTCAAGTTCACCATTTTTTATTAATTCTGTAATTCGTCCATATAAATCACCACCAGAATTTTCACGAGTAACAACTTTAACATATACTAATTTATCTCTAACTAAGTCACCATAATATTCATGAGTAAAGAAATCATTTATTGTATCTTGGTATGCTAGTTCTTCAGCAGTTCTTACACCATGGACTAATATAACTTTATCATATTGTTCCCATATTGTAAAATCATACAATATTGAGATAAAAGGTGCTAAACCAGTACCTGTTGATAAAAACCATAAATCTTTACCATTTTCAAAGCGGTCTGTAGTTAGTAATCCATAATTAGTTTTATCTATATATATATCATCGTTTAAATTAAGGTTTTTTAAACGTTGTGTAAATTCACCATCAGGTACAACAATTGAATAGAACTCTAATTCTTCATCATAATCTGCAGAGACAATTGAATAAGGTCTCCAGACAATACTATCATCTTCTTTTTTTACACCAAGTCTAGCAAATTGACCTGGAATAAATTTAAAAGCTTCATTTCTTGTAATTTTAAAACTAAATAAATGATCTGTCCATTGTTTTAAATATGTTATTTTTTCTATAGTATACTTATTTTCTTTACTCATGTTATATATCCTCACTAATAACAATCCGCAATTTTATCATTTATGTATTATTTATTTAATATATATACTTTATTATAGTTATTAATTACTAATTTTTCTGTTAACATATATATAATATTCAATTAAAACAGAATATTAAAGTTATATAAAAATAGTTAATAATTAAATATTAGTTTAATCATATTTTGTTAATATAATTGGATATTAAATTTTAAATGTTAATAAGTGTTAATTTATTAACAGACAAATTTTGATTAACTAACAAGTTATATTAATAATAGGTTTAAATATATTAAATTTTATTTGAATTATAGTTATTATTAATAATATAATACTTATATATATTATTATAGTTATTAATGAGTACTATTTATGTTATTAATTAATATTTTTATAATAATATCAAATAGTTATTTTATATTAAACTTGGTTAGTATAAATATTGATTAATATGTTTATATTGTTAGTAAATAAGTAAATTTAATTTATTTTGTTGATAATATAATTTTATTAACAGTTATTTATTAATCTATCCACAATTATTTGTTAGTAAATAGGCTTAATGATTACAAAAATTCTTATAATTAGGTTATCTTCAATTGGAGATATTCTTCATACTATGACTGTTTTAACTGATATAAAAAAAATATTACCAGATTCTGAAATTGACTGGTTAGTAGACAGTAATTTTGAAGGAGTAGCTAAATTATCACCTCTGATAAATAATGTGATTTCAATTCCTTTACGAAAATGGAAGAGAAATAAATTTAGTTGGTTATTTAAAGTTTTACAGTTTAGAAAATTAACTATAGATAAAAAATATGATTATATAATTGATACTCAAGGCTTGATAAAATCAGCAGTTTTAGCAAAAATTCTTTTTAATGGTAAAGTCTTTGGTCTTGATTATGTAAGTGCTCGTGAGAAACTAGCTAGTTATTTATATAATTATAAATATTATGTTGATCAAAATGCTGTCGCTGTAATTAGATTACGGGGATTAATAGCAAAAATATTTAATTTACAAAATAATTTAAGCGAATTTAGTTTTATTATTAATACAATTAAACCTAAGTTAAATTTTGATAATGACTATATATTAATCTTGCATGGTACATCAAAAGAAAGCAAAAAGTGGAATTTACATAATTGGGTATATTTGATTAATTGGCTTATTGAAAATACTGATAAAAATATTGTTGTTACGCATAGTAATTCTGATGAACTAAATTTTGTAACTAAACTCAGTGAAAATATAACTAGCGATAAATTTGTAGTAATTAACAAATTAAATTTTGCAGAATTAAGTGGTTTAATTAAACAAAGTAGTCTAGTTGTTGGGGTAGATACGGGTTTTACACATATGGCTAATTTATTAAAAATTCCAACTATAGCAATATATCTACATAGTAAACCATCCTATGTTGGAATTGTGGAAAGCAATATTGGATTTAACTTAGGTGGATATAAGCAAGAATTAAAACCAAATGAAGTAATTGATTGTATAATACAAAATCAACTAATATAAGAAGGAATAAAAATGTTTAATAATGAAATGTTTACATCACCAGATAAATGTATTAGTGAATGTGAAAAACAAATTGAGTTTTCTAATAATTTAATAACTTATTTGCAGCAGTATATTGTTCAACTTGAAACAATGAAAAATATGGCGAATTCTGCTAAAGCTTTTCAGGATGTAAATCCAGTAAATATGATGCTTCAATTTATGGATTATATGCAGAAAGCCCCGAAAGAAGATAAATGAGGCTAGTTTATTCATTAGCTACTTATTTACTAGCGCCTATTTTACCTTTATATTTAATCAAGCGAGGAAGGAAAAATCCAGCTTATTTATATAACTGGAATGAACGTTTTGGAATTAATTTAGTTAAATCTTCCCAAAAGCCAATAATATGGTTACATTCGGTATCAGTTGGTGAAACTAGAGCAATGCAGAAGTTAGTTGAACTAATTTCTAGTAACTTATCTAATTATCAGATTTTGATAACGACAATGACTCCTACAGGTCGTCAAACCGCTCAAACATTATATCCACAAGCAATTGTGCATTATGTTCCTTATGATATAAGTTTTTGTGTAAAAAGTTTTTATAAAAATTTTAAACCAAAAATTGGCATAATAATGGAGACTGAAATTTGGCCTAATTTAATACACTTTGCTGAGCGATCTAAGACTTCTCTTTATCTAGTTAATGCCAGACTATCAAATCGTTCTTTTAAAGGCTACAATCGCTTTAAATTAGCATTGTTACCGATTTTAAATAAATTTAATGGAATTTTATGTCAGGATATAAATAGCGAAAATAATTTTTCTAAGCTTGGATACAATGGAAATCTGCAAACAGTAGGTAATACAAAATTTGATTTGGTATTTGATGACTCAAACAAGAATAAAGTAATTGAATTAAAAAAAATATTTGATAATAGGAAAATTATTACATTTGCTTCAACCAGAGATGGTGAAGAGGAAATTCTATTAAATAATATAGATTTAAATCAGGATGTTGTGTATTTAATTATTCCGAGACATCCTGAAAGATTTATGGAACTTGAAAATTTATTGAAAAAAAATAATATAACATATTGTAAACGTTCTGAAAATAAGAAAATAAATTCTGAGACTAAGGTTGTAATTGGTGATAGTATGGGTGAAATGCTGGCATATTATGCACTTAGTTATTTAGTTGTAATTGGTGGTAGTTTTAAAGATTTTGGTGGACAAAATCCGATTGAAGCACTTTATATGGAAAAACCAGTAATCTTTGGTAGTTCAATGTTTAATTTTATGGATGTTGCTAAAAATTCAGTGGGTATTGGATGTGCAATACAAGTTGATTCTCCAACTGAATTAAAAGTATTGATTAATAATTTAGTTGAAGATGATGATAGATATAATACTTTAAAAAACCATTGTTTAGAATTCATAAATCAATATTGTGGTGCTTCAGAGAGTGTATTTAGTATAATATTTAAAAATGTTTCATGTGAAACATTTAATTAGAGGTTGTGATGCGTAAAGTAATTTTAATAACGGGTGCAACGAGCGGTATTGGCTTAGAATGTGTCAGTAGGTTTTTAGAAATAAATGATGTTATTGTTTTTGCAATTGGACGTAACTTTTCTAAAATGAATATAAATAACGATAGGTTAATTGTTAGAAAGTGTGATGTAACTAAAATTGATGAAGTAAATACCATTGTTAATGAAATAAAAAGCTATGGAACTATTGATTGTGTAATTAATGCAGCAGGAGTTACAAGTCGTGGAGATAATACTATTGATGAACATGACTCAATACAAAAAATGATTGAAACTAATATACTGGGTACAACGAATGTAATTGAATGTGTTTTACCTATTATGCGCGAAAATAAATTTGGGACAGTTATTAATTTAAGTTCTCTTGCTGATCGTTACCCACGCCCAAATAATGCTATCTATGCAGCAACTAAAGCATATGTGAAAAGTTTATCTGATTCATTAAGATTGCAAAATGCTAAGTATAATATTAGGGTTGTAAATTTAGCTCCAGCATTAGTAGCAACACCAATGGTAAATGATGTACTTGGAATCAAAGATGGTACAATAAATATAAAAGATTTTGGTGAAATTATTAAATTTATATATACGCAACCACAAGATGTATGTATTAGAGATATCGTAATAGCGCCGACTAGTTACGAAGGTTAATCACTAATGTTATGAGATATTGATTAATATGATAAGATAATGTGAGAATTAAATTAAAAGTGTAGGAAAAATGAGCGCAAAAGTTATAGTTGTAACAAATCAAAAAGGTGGTTGTGGAAAAACAACGCTAACCATGAATTTAGCTGGTGTTATTGGTTTGAAAGCGAAAGTATTATTGATTGATGGGGATCCGCAAGGAAGTGCAACGCGTTGGGCTTATAGTAGCAGTGATGATAATCCTTTTCCTGCTGCTGTTATGAGTTTAGCAAATGTTACAGATAAAGTGAATCGAGAAATAAAGAAATATCTTGAAGATTATGAATATATTTTTGTTGATTGCCCGCCCGCAATTGATAATAACTTTACTTCATCGGCACTGTTGATTGCTGATTTAGCGCTAGTTCCAGTGATTCCTAGTCCAACTGATTTATGGGCTGCTGTAGGGATACAAAAATTAATTTCTAATGTAAGCGAGATAAACGATAAACTTATATCACGGTTGGTTGCTAATATGTGTCAAAGTAATATTAGTATTTCTAAAGAAGCTTTAGAATTGATTACAGAATTTGATTTTCCTAAAACTAAGTCTGATATTTATCAGCGCACGGCTTATCGTCAAGCTGCTGCATTTGGTGGTACTGTGTTAGATTTGGATAATCCAAAAGCGAAGCAGGAAATAAAAGAACTAGCTGAAGAAATTTTAACATTAATAGATTAAATCAAAATTATTAGGAGTAGGTAAAATGGCAACTAAATTAACTTCATCATTAAGAAAATCAATCGATGCAGAAAAACAAAGCGTTGAAGATAAACAACCAGAAACAGCTAAAAAAAGAACGGTTCGTAAGACAGTAGCAAAAACAGTGCCGGTCGCAGCCCCAAAAGTAGCTAAAGCGGAAAGTGCAACTCTAGCAGCAAAAGTTGTTAAATCTGAGCCTGTAGTAGAAATTAAACCCGTAGCCAAAACGTCTACTGTAAATACTACCTCAGAAGCTAAAAAATATATAGGCCCAGCGCTTGAATTAGGGAATTCTAACCCACTTTTGCAAAAGAGTTTGGATATAATTAAAAATTCAAGTGTAGAGATTGCTAATTATAGCCATGAATTTGTTACTTCGTTTTTAGAAAATTTGTTAGCTATTAATGATGATTTAACGGATTATATAAAAAAATTAACAGATATAAATAATCTGAGTAATATTCACAATGCTAACTTGGAGTTTTTAACTGCATTACGCAGAAGACAGAAAGAACTTATTGATAAAAATATGCAACTAACAAGCAAGTTAAATTTGTTTCAATTTCCTAAAATATTTTAACTAGCAAATCCTTAGTTTTAACTAAGGATTTTTTTATATCTTTGTAGCATGGTATTGTTACCATTAATTCCGCCACAATGTAAATAAAGAATCGGTGCTGATATTTTATTTATATTACGAAGAAGAATATCCCAGCCAACAGGGTCATAAACCATATCAAATTCAATTTGGCTGGTATTTTGAATATCAGTAATCGTTTGATATAGCTCAGCGTATGGAGTCGCAAAACGATACATGTCGTTAGCCAAAACATGGGGAATTCTTTGTTTGGTGGTAATTAATGCCTCAAATTGTTTTAATAAGTATTCTGGGTTACCAACACAATTGGTAGTGTAAACTTCAAAGTCTGGCAAATGTTTTTGCAAATATAATGCGCTGGTACCTGTACCTGAAGCGATGAAAATTGCTAATTGCTGGAAATTTTGCTGTTGTGCCCATAACCTGATCTCATCCGCAAGTTGTTGCATTCCATATTCGGCTTCAATTTGCGCGCCACCTTGTTGAATTAGTAGTTGGTTCTTTTCCTTGGTATTAGCTATATTGGTACAGAATGAATTATAATCATTTTTAAGTTCAATAAGCTGCATTCCATTTTGCAAACTTTGCGCTAAATTTCCTGAGGTTTCATTTCTTGCTTGAGTAGAAAGAATTTTTATATAGTAAATAAAATTCCATTGCCTTAGCTTTGCCAAACATGATAGTGAATACATTAAGTTAGATTGGCTGCCGCCATAGCTTATCAATGTATCAATATGTGGCAATGGATTTTCTAAGTAATAAGCAAGCTTACGCGCTTTGTTGCCACTAAATTGTGGGTCAAGCAAATCATCACGCTTTACATAAAAAGTACGTTGTTGATAATTAAATTGGTTAATAGGAGAATTGATTAATCGCATTTTTTAATAGCTGATTTTATAGCGAGGATATACGAAATTATAGCCTAAGCTGTGTAAAGTAAGAATTGTATAATGTGGATGTACGTTTACAGCAAATGAATTATTAAACTGTCCTAAACTACTTGTATTACCGCCGATATATACTCCTGATTGATTTATCCATGCTTCGTCTAATAATTGCAGTTGCTGTAAGTGATGATGGTAATATGGGGATTCATTTAAAATAGTTTTTATTCCCTTTTGATAGAGTTCTTGGATTAATCTATTCAAATCTAAAGCGTTATCTAATATAATTTGTTTTTTATTTGCTAGGTTTAATTCTTTAATATTACTTACAATAAAATGCGATGGAGGTACGTTAGGTGCTTGTTGGGCGAAGATGATTAGAGGAATATCATTCTCTTGACAGAGTAATTCATTGGCAAAATCAATTTTATTGCAATTACGGCTAATAACAATATGTAGTAAGTTTTGGGGTTTATTTAATTCTGTACGTAATTGCTGTAATTCTGGGATATTTATTTGCGCTACATAATCATTTGGTTCTGCATTGAGGCTGTTGCTGCCAATAATAACTGCATCGCTGATTGAACGCGCAAGCTGCAAAATCCACCAATCAGCATAACGTTCATGTTCCGTTGCGGCTAAGTTGTATTTGGCAATAGCAAATCCGCTCTTAAGATCTGGATAGTTTAATTTACCATCAACAGAGAGTGCAAAGCAACTAAAAATAAATGGACGGCTAGTAATTTGTGGCAAGTATAGATATGAAGATAAGCATTGATTAATATATTCTGATTTTATTGAAATATAGTTTGCTGTCTCTAGTATTGGATTATTGATTAATAGCTTAAAGTTAGGATGCATAGTATTATATTCCAGAATAAATTTGCTTATTGTGAAACCATAATTCTACTAATTGTTTGGCATGAATAGGGTACTTATCAACTAGTAATTTAGCAATATCTCGTGCAGCATGTAAAATATCTAAGTCTTCTTCCAAATTCGCAAAGCGTAATGCTGGTAATCCACTTTGGCGTTGTCCGAGTAGTTCGCCTGGTCCACGGATGAGTAAATCCTGACGTGCGATTTCAAAGCCATCAGTTGAAGTTGAGATAACTTTAAGCCGTTGTTTGGCAATTTCACTGAGTTTATTTTCATAAAGTAAAATGCATTGGCTCTCTATATCGCCACGACCAACTCGACCGCGTAATTGGTGAAGCTGCGCTAGTCCCATACGCTCACTATGCTCAATAACCATTATACTGGCATTGGGCACATCAACACCAACTTCAATTACGGTAGTTGCAACTAAAACTTGAGTCCATCCTGATACAAAATCTGCCATTATTTCAGCTTTGTCTTTAGGTTTCATCTTGCCGTGTACTAAGCCAACTTTAATTGGTGCTAATGCTACGCAAAGTTCATTATAAGTATTAATTGCATTTTCTAATTCTAATTTCTCAGATTCTTCAATTAGTGGGCAAACCCAATATGATTGATGGCCCAAATTAGCATGTTCTCTAACAAATTTTAAGACCTCATTACGGCGATTATTGTTGATAAGTAAGGTTTTAATTGGAGTCCTGCCTGGTGGTAGCTCGTCGATGCTTGAAACGTCTAAATCTGCATAGTAGCTCATTGCCAAAGAGCGTGGAATTGGCGTTGCTGACATCATTAATTGGTGCGGGAATTGATCCTTATTTCCTTTATTAACCAAGGCTAAGCGTTGTTCAACCCCAAAGCGATGTTGTTCATCAATTACAACTAAACCTAAATTAGCAAATTCCACATTTTTTTGAAATACTGCATGCGTACCAATGATTAATTGTGCACTGCCATCAGCGCAAGCTTGTGCTGCTAATTTTTTTTGTTTAGGAGTGAGGCTACCTGCCAGCCAAACTACTTTAATTGAGAATGGCTCAAGCAATTTATTTATTTTACTATAGTGCTGCTCAGCCAAAATCTCAGTCGGTGCCATAATTACTGCTTGAAATTGATTTTCAATGGCAGTTAGTGCGCTAATCGTGGCAACAATAGTTTTACCACTGCCAACATCACCTTGGAGCAAACGATTCATTTGTTGTGCTTGCGACATGTCTTGCAATATTTCGCGCAATACTTTATTCTGTGCTTTAGTTAATTCAAATGGTAGCTTAGCTAGTAGTGGAATTAGGTATTGATTGGTGGTTTTGATTGCTGGTGCTGGATGGTGATGCTTAGTAGCATAAATTTTTTGCATTAGCAATTGTTGTGCAATTAGTTCATCAAACTTTAATCGCCTCAGAGCTTGCTGTTGATAATTACTTGTAAATTGCTGAGGTGTTAATTTGTGTAATGTTAATAATGCTTGTTCTAAGCCTAATAGTTGGTGTTTGTCTAAAATACTTTGCGGTAAAGTTTCCATTATCAAATTAGCATCAAATAATTGCTCAACTAAGTTAATTATGGCGCTATTTGCTAAGCCGTTGGTAGTGGGGTAAATTGGACTAAAGGTATTACTAAGCTTGACTTCTTCGTTGACGGTTTGAATTTTGGGATGAACAATGGTTTTGTTTCCCATATAATCATTTTTAATTTCACCATGAGCACGAATTTGTTTGCCGATGGCATATTGAGTCGCATAGCTAGGAAAAAAATGAAAAAACAGTAAAGTGATAATAGAACTACCATCATCAATACGAACTAAAAGTTGTTTAGTTTTTCTGTGGATTATTTCATGACCAATAATTTTACCTTGGACCATAACTTGTTGCCCAGGCTTTACTTCAGCGATTGGGTAGACTTTGGTTAGATCTTCATAGCGCAATGGAATGTGCAAAGCCAAATCCCAGTAGCAAAGTAAGTTTAATTTGGCTAATTTGGCAGAAATTTTTGCAACGTTGTGCAGTGGTTTAAGAATTTGCATAATGCCAATAGTATAACTGATTAGTCAGCGTTTGGCATACTTTCAGTGTTATGAGGTACTGTTTTTAAGGTTGTAGATTCTTTTGATTCTACAATGTAAGCTGGTAGCCATGATTTAGGTGCAGCGCTCTCAGCATTAGTTGCTGGTGCGTACTGGTTTTTACTCATATTTTGCGATGGCGTACCTTTTTGCGGTAAATAAAGTGGACCAGAATAACCACATGCAACAACAAATAAGGTTGGAATAGCCAGAAAGCTGATTTGTTTGAACATGATTTTGCCTATTAAATAGATGGTGTGAAAACATCGGAGTAAAAATTACGTTTATCCAATTTTAACTGCGAAGAGGCAATATTATACAAGTTTTCAATCATTGCTGGGTTACCACAAGCATAAATTTCATGTTGGCTAAGGTCACTAAAGGTTTCTTGGATATAATCGGTTACCATACCAGTATAATAACCTTCATTTTGATCGTTAGTGCACAAGGTAACTTTTAGGTTTAGTTGGTTTTGCCAACTTGGCAGAATATTTGTCAGATAAAAATCTTCGGCGGTAAAATTACCCCAAATTAAATGCACTTCTCGTTGATTTTTTTCAGCAACCATTTGCTCCAAGATAGCTTTAAGTGGTGCAAATCCAGTACCAGTGCAGACCATTAAAATAGGATTATTGCTATTTTGTAATGTGAAATTACCCATCGGACCTTTAAAGCGTAAGATTTGGTTGACTGTTAAAGTATGCCACGCTGCCTCTGAAAATACACCACCTTGCCGATAGCGGATATGTAACTCAATAATTCCTTTGGTTGTTGGTGAATTGGCTATTGAATAGCTACGGTTTTTACCTTCGTAGATAATATCAATATACTGACCAGCATAAAATTCAAAAATTTGATTAGCTGGTAGTTTTAATTTAAGGATGGCAACACTGCCAATTTTATCAATTGATTCGATTTTCGAGGGCATGGTTTTAATAGGAAACCCATTGGTAAAACCAGGTATATCAAGTATAACGTCGCTTTGTGCAGAAGCTTTACATAATAGGATGTAGTTATTTGCAATGTCATCATCGCTTAATGCGGTTTTATTGTATTCTTCCAGCTCAATGTCGCCATGAGTAACTTTACATTTGCAAGCACCGCAAGAGCCGCTTTTACAGCCATGTGGTAGATTAATTTTTGCTTGTAGCGCTGCGTTTAATAAGTTTTCCTGAGCATTCACTGAAAATTCTAGCGATCCTTGCTCTATGGTAACTTTATATCCCATGGTTAATATCCTATTAAGTTGATATACTATTGCGTTATTGTAGCATAATTTAGACTTAAACGGCTAAGCAGCATTGACATAATCTGTCTAATTACATTTACCGCCAAAAACAAATACTTTGTGTATAGAAATATAGACTGCGCTATAATTCAGCTTATAATGAAATAAAAAGGAAGATAACATTGACTAAAAAAATATTAATAATTGCCGATCCTCTGGAAAAATTTAACATTTATGGCGATTCAACTTATTTACTAATGTTAACTGCACAAGATTTGCAATATCAAATAAGCTATTGTTCGCCGGGTGATATATATGGTTTGAATGATCAGGCATTGGCAAATATCAGTGAGCTTGAATTAACTCATGGGGTTGCACAAATATATAGCACAATGGATTGGTTTAAAGTAGTTGAGCGGTTGGAAGGTGTTAATTTAAAACATTTTGATGCTATTTTGGTACGAAATGACCCACCGTTTAATATGGAGTATTATTACCTTACTCAGCTTTTAGAGCTAGCTGAACGTGCTGGAGTTAAAGTTATCAATCGTCCGGGTATTTTGCGTAATTTCAATGAGAAATTAACGATATTAAACTTTCCAGAATTAATTACGCCAACCTTGGTAAGTAAAAATAAGCAAGTGATTTTGGAATTTATTAAACAGCATGGAGTATGTGTTGCCAAACCAATTGATATGATGGCGGGACGTGGAGTGTTTCGTATTGCGAATGACGATCCTAATCAAGGCGCAATTTTGGAAAATCTTACCAATTATTTTAGTCAAACGATTATGGTGCAGAAATTTATTCCTGAAGTTATTTATGGTGATAAACGAATTTTTATCATTAATGGTGAAGTTGTTGATCATTGTTTGTATCGCATTCCTCAGGATGGGCAAATTAGAGGTAATTTAGCGGTTGGTGGACGCGGCGAAGTGCATCCATTAAATGAAGATGATTATCGAATTGCGAATACTGTAGCTCAGTGGACGAAAGAACATGGGGTAGTTGTGGCTGGAATTGATGTTATTGGTAAATGTTTAACCGAAGTTAATCTTACTAGCCCGACTGCAATGCAGCAGATATATCAACAAGCGGGAGTTAATGTTGCTGAGTTGATTTTAAAAAATATTTAAGATTTGAGGAGTGAAATTATGCAATTAGTTCCGTATATAAATTTTGCTGGTACTGCGGGTGAAGCATTAGAGCTATATACTAAGGCTTTTGGTGGTAAGGTAGAAGAAGTTCATTTATACAGTGAAAATGAAGAGTTATGTAAGCAGCTTCCTGCAGGGTGGAGTAATAAAATTATGCATGCTACATTTAAAGCGCCTGATTTGGTGCTTATGGTCTCAGATGTTATAGATGAAGGCGAGCACTGCTGTAGCGTGCCGAAGATTGTTCCATCGGGAAGCCCAATATCTTTAAGTCTTGATTTTAAAAGTGCTGAAGAGCAGCAGCGTGTATTTGATGTATTGGCAGAAAATGCACGTAAAATTATTATGCCATTGCAGGATACGTTTTGGGGTGCACGCTTTGGAATTTTGGCAGATTGTTTTGGGATTCGTTGGATGTTTAATTACGATAAACCCAGTGCATAAATCAATTATAATATAAAAATAAATTTAGTGTAGTTGTTTCGGGAGGTTGTTATAATATTGCTTTCAAAACAAGGATATAAAATGAAAGTAAACAATAAACCCAGAAACTATGTTGCGTTAGCTTTGACGAAGCGTAACGGTGCCGGAGCGCATGAGAAGACAAATAAAGCTAAGCGAGCATCTGCCAAGCGGCAGTTACATAAAGAATTGAAAAAACCACCTACTGAGTTAGGTGGTTTCTTATTTTGCTAATGATAAGAAAATCAAATTAACCGTTAGAGAACATAATTGTTTGTTTTAAGTAAAAAAAGCCCGGCTTAAGCAAGGGAAGAGCATACTTAAACCGGATAAGGACAGATATGACTTGTTGTATTTGTTGCGGCTTATATTTTTCTGTATTGAAAAAAAGCCGGTCTAAGCAATGAAAAATCAAAAACACCTAAACCGGTACTAGAAAAGCTATTATCTGGGGCTAATTGTAACTAACTTACCTAACTACTTTCACGTTGATAACTATTTTTAATTTACGCCCTAGGATATATTTTAACCTTTGGGGAGCTTCTCCCGGAAGTCGTGATTTGGGATAATTCATTATGCATAATTGCATTACAGTAATAAAACTTATTCACTTGACGTGCTTTTACTTACTTTAGGTGGTCTAACCTTACATTTGATTAGTTTATAACTCTTATAATAACAAACCATATAACTATGATCATCTGTAAAGAACTTTATTTTATCGTAATTAACTTCATCGTCCGAAGTTGTGTTTATCTGTGTTGTTTGTGTTCCTCCGCCAGGTCCTCGATAAACTCTTCCCGCGGCATTTTCTTCGTGTTCAATTATCACCGCATAATGGCAGTTATTGAGCAGGTCAGATTCTTGGCTCTGTGTTCCAAGAGGTAATTTATTACAAGTATAGCTTGATTTACTAAAATCAACCGTTGTTAGTGCGAATATTGAACTGCTGCTTATTGTTAATAAATAAAATAATATTTTTTTCATGGTTATCCTCTGACGACGTATTGTTTACTTTTTAAAAACTTATTCAATTTTTGCAGGAATTTGTTCTTTTTTTATTTCTGCTTTACATTTTTTAATCATATCATGTTCAAAAATACATATTAATTCTCGATGATTATCATCATAAAAGCGAATTTTATCCAATACTATTTCTTGACCTGGTGTTGTGATTTGAGTTATGTCTGCTCCACCGCCTTGTAACCGAGCTGGGTTACGACCCTCAATTCCATTTTGACGATGATACGTCTTCACATTATAACAATTGTCTGTAATTTCTGATTCGCTTGATTTTTGTGTCAATCTTACTTGATTGCAGGTGAAATCATGCTTATCTAGATCAATGACAGTCATTGCATATGAAGAAATTGTGCTACACAATAATATAGCTAGCGTAATAATATTCTTATTCATGTAATTAATTCCCTTACCAAATTAATATGCGTAAAATATCCCAAGTTCTGATGTCCATGAATTACTACCATTGGGATTTTGTGCTGGTAACCATTGATTGGCAAAAACCCCGAATATAAATAGACCGCGAACTTGTGGAATTGAATAATTTAGATTCAAATCAGCCTCTTGAGTACCATTGTATTGAACATTACCACTCGTTGCCAAAATATATGCTGGTGAAATAGTTAAGTTATTATTTAAAAAGCCAAACTGAGTAGATAATTTATATTCCGAACCAGTAAAACCATTGCTAATCATATTGGTTGACCAACCATTTGAGTAAGTAGGGTCAACGGATTGTCCAACTGTATATGGAGATACAAACGCACCACCATTATAGCCATTGGCGGCTCCCCACATAGTATTGGCACTTA
>JACCDT011478720.1_pt1 | contig 76475 bp, 86 predicted proteins | sample 7446291 | NCBI WGS metagenome assembly JACCDT01 (sample SAMN15323446, study PRJNA562643) | freshwater metagenome | isolation source: river surface water | place: USA:Blue River Watershed | collected 2017-08-17 | reverse complement strand
ATCTCAGAACTTTTACGAACGCAAGTAAGAGCAGGGCTACTAACAGAGTCAATCAATACTACTTACAATGGAAACAATATTACAATTGAAGCTCAAGCAATGGTAAAAAGGTATCTTGCTATTTTTGGAACCAGTAACCCTAAGCATTTGAAAAGGTTATCTAATTGAAGTACACTGTCGGACACGGAGACGTCGCATAGTGGCCTAGTGCACCTCACTGCTAACGAGGAGGAGTGTAAAAGCTTCCGGAGGTTCGAATCCTCTCGTCTCCGCCAATGAACGAGTGAATGTAAGAAGTGAAATATCTCCTGTATTTGTAAGGCCTGTAGACAAATGAATGATATCGTCTATACTAATGCGCACGGAGGATTGGGTGAGTGGTTGAAACCAACGGTTTACTAAACCGTCGGGCCCTAACCGGCCTCGTGAGTTCGAATCTCACATCCTCCGCCCGTATAAAATACCGCCCTCAAAGGCGGTTATTTTATTGGGCGGAGGATGAGCGAGTGACTAATGTCACTCGCGGTGAGATTCGAAAGGCGTAAACGATGTGGCTCTGTCACGAGTGCGCCGGGGTCGAGAGTACTTACTAGAATTGGAGCCAAAGGCGAACAATTATAGTTAGTAACTCGTGATCGAATCTACATTTTGTTCAGCAATCAGCCGACCGCAATGCACTCGCATTGCGGTCGTTGCTGTTGCGCGAGGATGTGAGATTCGAACCGAAGCGTCGGGGACACAACCGGAACGAAGTGAGGACTCTGCAGCGCGAGTGGGGGTCGAGCGAATGAGATTTTTTTGAGTCCCTAAGACGAGATAAAAATCCATGAGAGTGACCGAATCACACCCTTGCTACCTGTCATGTGCCATTTTATTTTAATACGCCCGCGCCACCGCCATTTGATGAATGCGAATATGCGGAGCAGTGTGCTTTCTCAGAACGGCAGCTGCGCTCTTGAGCGTGTTGCCAGTCGTAACGACATCATCAAGAAGAATAATGTCGGTAATACCCTTACGTGGGCGAATAAGTGGGTTTATGATAAAAGCGTCCTTCACGTTTTCCTTGCGCTCATGCTTTCCAAGATGACTCTGTGCTTCTGTATTACGAGTCCGTTTAAGTGCGGACATGATGGTAATGGGTGTTGTATGTGATGACTGTAGATAGAGAAGGAGACTCTCAATTTGGTTATAGCCACGCTCACGTTGTCGCTTTGGGTGGAGGGGGATTGGTACGAATACTGTGGTCGTCAGTGGTAACGATTCGTCAGTGAGATAGCGAGTAAGGAGTGGGGTAAGGAGTTCGAGCGCTCCCTCGTTGTGTTCAAACTTGGCGGCGGTGATGATGGCTTTGACACAAGGTTCTTGATACTCACTGAGCGTGATTACTGTTTGATGGTGTTGTAGGTGATACAGCGTGACGATATCAAAGTGAGTGGTTTGTCGAATAAGGCGGAGAGAGTCACTTGGTGGGAAAATGAAATCACTGAGATGTTTCAAGTTGTGCATGAGTGGCTCCATAGATAAATACGCATGCTACTATACGTACAAAGTATGTCACTGATTAATTTCTTTGTAAAAGCGACTCCGAAAGCTCAGACGTTTGGTCGAGTGGTTGGAATTGATATTGGCTCTGCTGCGATTAAGGTTGTAGAACTCGAGGATCGTGATGGTGTTATTACGCTCACTACGTATGGTGAGTTGCAAGTCGCTCCCTATGAGGAGGGTAAGGTGATTGGTCAAACAACGCAATTAACGCCAGCACTCGAACGTCAGGCAATGGTTGATATTCTTCGTGAGTCAGCGGTAAAAGCTAAGAAGGCGGTACTCGCTATCCCTCTCTCGTCAAGCTTTGTAACGACGATGAGTATGACTGCCGGACCAGAAGAGGATATCTCTTCTCGAGTCCGAGTTGAAGCAAAGAAGTATATTCCAGTGCCAATTGCAGATGTAACACTCGATTGGGCTGAGGTTGGTGTGCAAAGTGAGGAAGGAACTCAGCGCGATGTGCTTTTGGCGGCAATTCAAAACGATGCGCTCGCTCGCTTTATGACTTTGATGCAGACGGTAGAACTGCCAGCACCTCCAACTGAGATTGAATGCTTTAGTGCAATTCGGGCTGGTTATACGAGCGACACTCCTCATATGGCAGTAATTGATATTGGTGCTGGTGTGAGTAAGCTCTATCTCGTGAAAGATGGCCTCCTTCAGCGTATGCATCGTATTCCGACAGCGGGAGTAAAAGTGACAGAGCGTCTCATGAAAGAAAAAGAATGTTCTTTCAGTGACGCTGAGCTACTCAAGCGTACCGTCACTCCCGATAGTCCAGATGCTACCTTGGTTCGAAAGGTGACTATGGTTACCTATGCTCGTGTGATGAAAGAGTTTCGTCAGGTAATGGATGAATATGAAACGAAAGCCGGTGAAAAGGTGTCTCGTATCGTGCTAACGGGCGGCGGCTCTCTTGGTGTGGGGACTGATACGTTCGTCGCTGAACAACTAGGTGTTGAGGTGATGCATATTCGTCCGTTTGACAAGGTTGCTTACCCGGCATTTATGGAGGATGCATTAACGATTGTAGGTCCGTTATTCGGAACTGCTCTTGGGGCTGCGCTTCGATACTTTGAGTAGTGCGTATCCACAGTGCATCATGCACAGTGTCTCACACGACACCCTATAATAGTCTCATGCCAGAGAATCCTAACTCTAGTTCTTTTATCCCGAAGCGTTCGACCGGACCTCGTGTACGCCAGCGACGTACGCATACGTTTTTTTTGATTTCAATTGTCAGCTATGCATGCTTAGTAGCAGCTCCAACTTCAGCCGCTGCGGTGTATGTCTACAGTTTATACACTGACAAGCAGTTCAATGAAGCGGTCACCAACCTTGATCAAGCAATATCTGATTTCCGTGAAGCGGATATGGCAACGGTGCTCGAGTTCGACTCTCGACTCAAGGCTGCAAATGCACTCATAGATAATCATGTATCATTGGTCCGAGCACTTGAGGTTTTTGAACAATCAACGTTGCAATCAGTTGGATTTAGTGACTTAAAGTTTTTGCGTACATCGCCAAATACAATTGAAGCAAGTGCCTCTCTCACAACCATCAATCTTGACGCTGCGTTATTCCAGCGAACTGAGTACAGTAAGGAGTCGGTCAGCTTTGATAATGCTTTACTTGACTCAGTTACGTTTATACCACCAAGTGAAGAAGGTTTCGGAGAATCTGTAACAATGAATGGTAAGTTTACCTTTACTAAGGACTCAATTGCGTTTGATCCACAGATTGTTGGTGCGCCAGTTACCGGTACGTCAGAGCCTGTTGTAGATGTTGGCGCTTCTGACAATGAGGTAGTGGATACCGAATCTGTGACAGACGGAGCGGAAGTAAGTGACACGGTGATTGATAATATTCCTGAATAGTATATGTTTTCAAATTCTCCCGTTGTTCAATTGTTTATGATAGTGGTATCGGTCGGTATTGTAATCTTATTCGTGATGCCAACTATTGACTCTTTTCGAGCCCAGCAAGATAGAATCGCTCAATATAATGCTGAGCGCCTCAGGGTTGAAGAAGTGACAACTCTTCTTAACCAGCATATTAATACCATCAATAATCTACCGATGAGTGGGCGACAATCGCTTGAGCGTTACATGCCAAATAGTATTGATGAAATTGCAGTTATGCGTGACATAGAGAGTATAGTCCGGGCTGCGGGTCTCTCAGTCACTCGGCTTGATTATTCACCATCTGACTCTGGCGATGGTAGTGTGACTGCTGATGGTGAAGAGGTTGCGGTTGATCCGGTGCTGTCAAATCTTCAGTCAGCGGTATTTACCTTGGCAGTCAATACAGATTATGAAGGAGTAAAGCGTCTTTTGCGGATTATCGAGTCAAATAACTACCAGTTCCTTATTCGTGAAGCTTCAATAGTACCTTCTGGTGAAGGTGCAACCTTGAGTGCAACACTCCGCTTGGAAGTGTATACACTCACTTCAGATAATGGAGTAGTTTCTACTGTAGTTAATTAAATCGTATGCCAGCATCTCTACAAAACATCATCATAGGAATTCTCGGTCTTGTGCTCGTCGGTCTCGGTTACTATTTGTTTGTCGGTGGCAACAGCTTTAATCTCACTGATGCTGTGAGTCCAGTTGACGACCAGGTTCTCATGAAAACCCAGGTATTCATAGAACGACGCACGAAGCTTGAAGCCGTGAATATTACTGGTGAGCTGTTTAATGATCCGAGATTTACTTCATTGCAGTCAAACTCCACTATTCTCCCAGAGCAACCAGTGGGAAATCGTGATTTATTCGTATCTCCAATCGTGGAGAATATTGTTGCTCCGTAACTTTCTTTATGAATGTTCTAGATCTCTTCGTAGCAGAGGGGTTACTCCAAACGGCACAACTTGAAGAGATTTCTGTTCGCCAAGCTAATGAGCAAATCGCTCTCGAGTCGATTCTTATTAATATTGGTATTACTCCCGAACAGGTGAAGCGAGTGTTTGCGCTATACTACGAAATTCCCCCATACACTCTTGAGGAAGAATTTTCAATATCGTCTGAAGTGTTGTCGTTTATTCCTGAAGATTCGGCCACTCACTATCAGATTGTTCCATTGAAGGTTGAGGATGGTGTGTTGATAATTGGTGTCAACAATCCTGATGATCTACAGATGCGTGAAGTGCTCAACTTCATAAGTGCTAAACATAATATTCCTTACAAGCTGGTGTATCTTTTTACTGAAGAAGTAAAGAAGGCACAAGCCGCCTATTCAAATATTAAGGCTGAGGTAACTGATGCACTTGGTTCACTTGAGTCAGAGCTCGATGATGAGCTCGATAAGAAAAGTGCACAAGGGGAGGGAGATACACCCGCTGATGTGATGGAGCATATGAAGGAAGATGCCCCGGTCACAAAGATTGTGGCTACCATCCTTCGGTACGCAATTGACGGATTTGCATCTGATATCCACGTCGAACCTACAGCCAAGAAGCTGATTGTACGGTTTCGTGTTGATGGCGTCCTGCAAACCAGTCTTGAGCTCCCAAAGAATGTTCAGCAAGCAGTGGCCGCACGTATCAAAATTCTTTCATCGATGCGACTTGACGAACGACGTAAGCCACAAGATGGTCGCTTTTCAGCAACATTTGATGGACGAAAAATCGACTTTCGTGTTTCGATTCTGCCGACTTCGCACGGTGAGAAGGTGGTTATGCGTATTCTTGATAATGAGAAAGGGGTACGTTCACTCGAGGACGTTGGAATCACCGGTCATCATCTTGAGGTCATTCGCCGTATGGTCCATGAACCATTTGGTATTATTCTCATTTCTGGACCGACCGGTTCAGGTAAGTCGACAACACTCTATGCAATGCTAGCAGAGCTTGATAAAGCAACACAAAATGTTTTATCCCTAGAAGATCCGGTCGAATATGATATTGAAGGTGTGAGTCAGTCGCAAGTACGTCCAGAGATTGGCTACACCTTTGCAGCCGGTCTACGCGCCGCCCTTCGTCAAGACCCGGATGTCATCATGGTGGGAGAGATTCGTGATAAGGAGACAGCCCAGCTTGCAATCCAGGCTGCGCTCACTGGTCACTTGGTACTCTCGACTATCCACACGAATAACTCAATCGGAGTGATACCTCGACTTATTGATATGGGCATTGATCCGTATCTCATCGCTCCGACGCTGAAGCTTGCTATTGCTCAACGACTCGCAAGAAGAATTAAGCCTGGCACTGGTCGTGAGGTAACAATTGATAGTGGGCTCAAGACTCGTATCGATAAATCCTTTGAAGGTTTGCCAGAAAAGTACCGTAACCGTATCCCGCAATCCACCACCTATCTAGAACCAGAACCAAGTCCGGGGAGCACCACTGGTCTTAAGGGTCGTATTGCGGTAATGGAAGTGCTTGAAATAAATGAAGCAATTCAAAATCTTGTACTCAAGGGCGCATCAGAGGATGATATTTACCAGGAAGCGCGCCAGCACGGCTTTATGAGCATGCAAGAAGATGCAGTGGTTAAAATGCTTGATCACAAGATTCCGCTTGAGGAAATGAACAGCTTTGGATCTAAAGTTGGTCTTGAGGATATTGATGGGGACCTCTCACTTCCGGTTGTCGATAACCAGGCCGATACTCTCCCGACACCAGCTATAATGAATACTAATGAAAATACTGTTAGTTGATGACGATACATTTTTGCGCGACATGTACGCCACAAAGTTTATTGAGTGTGGTCATCAAGTGCAAACGGCAGTGAATGCGACCGACGCGTTGCGTGTCCTCGAAACTGATACATCGTTTGATTTAGTTATCGTTGACATGATTATGCCTGGTATGACTGGAGTTGAGCTCATGGTTGAGCTCAAGAAAGTTAAACCAGATTTCGCTGCACATTTCATCGTGCTTTCAAATCAGGGGCAAGACCAGGATATTGATGAGGCGAAAGCAGCTGGTGCGGTGGGTTACATTATCAAAGCGCAGTCTGTGCCAAGTGAAGTGGTAAAGCGGGTCGAAGAGATAATGAAGGATGTATTAAAGTAATCATATATTATGGCAGTCGACTATAAAAAAGAACTGGAAATACTCCTTGCTACCGTTGTAAATGAACATGGTTCTGATTTACACCTTTCTGTTGGTAACCATCCGACGATTCGTGTTACGGGTTCTCTCGTGCCACTGCTCCGGAAGCCTATCCTAACAGATGAAGATGTGCGAGCCTTTGCTAAGGTGATGATGCGCCCCGCCTTCTTTGAGCGGCTGGAAACACGGACCGAAGTTGACTTTTCTTATGAAGCTGCCGGCAAGGTACGCTTTCGTGGTAATGCCTTTTATCAAAAGGGCAATCCGTCAATTGTGCTCCGTCTTATTCCTAATGTCATTCTCTCCCTCGAAGAGCTTAATCTGCCCCCAATTCTCGAAAGCTTTACTGAACGTACTCAAGGTTTCTTTTTGTGTGTGGGACCGGTCGGGCAAGGTAAGTCAACAACACTTGCTGCTATGGTCAATCAAATCAACCAGAAGCGTGCTGATCATATCGTCACGATAGAAGATCCGATTGAGTATGTCTATACACCACAGAAAGCAGTTATCGACCAACGAGAGGTGGGTATCGATACTGCCACGTTTGAAGACGCGCTTCATGCTGCCTTTCGCCAGGACGTTGATGTGATTTTGATTGGTGAAATGCGAAGTCCAGAAACTATTGCGACTGCAGTAACAGCAGCTGAGACTGGTCACTTAGTATTTGCAACCCTTCACACAAATGATGCTGCTCAGACGATGAATCGTATCATTGATTCATTCCCTGGTGCGCAGCAAGACCAAATTCGAACACAGCTTGCTTCTTCGCTCCTTGGAGTGTTCTCACAGCGACTGATTCCACGTATTGCTGGGGGCATGGTCCCAGCCTACGAACTCCTTGTTAATAACACGGCAGTCTCAAATCTTATCCGTGAGAAGCGAATTCATGAAATCTACTCAGTCATTGAGACGGGTCTTGAGCACGGTATGATTGATATGAACCGAACCTTAGCCCAGCTGGTGCAACGTGGTGAGATTACGGTCGAGAATGCCTTCTTCTATTCAACCCACCCAAAAGGTCTTGAGCGCCTCATTTAGTTTGTATGTTATTTAAGTATAAGGCAATTGATAGCGGAAACGTACAGCGTGAAGGTACGGTTGAGGCTGCAAGTATCGACGCTGCTATCTCGGTAGTACAAAAGCGCGGGTATACGGTGATTAGTATTGATCCAGTTGAGGAGAAGCAAAGTATTCTTGATATCGATATTTCGTTTCTTCATCGTATTAAGCCAAAAGAGATTGTAATTCTCTCCCGACAAATCTCAACGCTCTTTCTTGCGCACGTATCACCACTCCGTATCTTTCGCTTGTTGTCTGCCGAAGTGGAGAACCCGATGCTTCAAAACGTCCTTAACAAAATCGTTGATGACCTCCAAGGCGGTAGTTCTATTTCTCGAGCCTTGGCCGCCCATCCAAATGTCTTCTCACCGTTTTATGTGAACTTGGTTCGAGCTGGTGAAGAGTCTGGGTCACTCGATAAGTCGTTTAGTTATTTGGCTGATTATCTCGACCGTTCGTACGAAATTGCGATGAAGGCACGAAACGCTCTCATCTACCCAATTTTCGTCATCAGTATCTTTTGTATTGTGATGATACTGATGCTTACTATGGTGATCCCGAAGGTGGCACAGATTCTCATTGATGCTGGTGGGGAGTTGCCTATCTATACTCGTATCGTAATTGGTATCTCAGATTTCTTGGTGAACTGGATTGGGGTAATATTGATTCTCGTAGCGGTCGGAATGATTGCGGGTTGGCAATTTTTAAAGTCACCGGTTGGTGCCCGTATGCTCGATGAGTTTATGTTAGCGCTTCCATACGTAGGTGATTTGAAGCGAAAGCTCATTCTCACGCGTCTCTGTGATAACATGTCCACGATGCTCTCTAGTGGTATCTCGATTGTACCAGCGCTTGAGGTGACCTCTGAGGTGGTCGAAAGTCTTGTGTATCAAGAAATTTTAGCCGCGGTCCTGGCTGATGTGAAGGCTGGTCGTTCGTTTGCTGATTCCATGAGTGATTACCAAGAGATTCCAACCGTGCTCTCGCAGATGATTCGTGTCGGTGAAGAGACAGGTAGTCTCTCTGAGATCTTGAGCACCCTTGCTCTTTTCTATCGTCGTGAGGTGAATAATGCCATTGATACACTCATTGGTCTTATCGAGCCAGTGATGATTGTGATGCTCGGTCTGGGTGTTGGTGTACTTTTGGCTTCAGTGTTGATGCCGATTTACAACATTACGACTGCAGTGTAGAGGTAATTGTCCACACGGGCAGTAACGCGCTCATGATTAACGAGCCGTATACTATATGGAGCCGACTACAACGTCGGGTTCGTCAGACTCATTAAGACATGCAGCTGATGTCTGAATGAGTACGACATCTTAATCACTTAAATTTGTTATAAACTCTATGTTTAAAACACAACCACAGCGCGGCTTTACGCTCATTGAGCTCCTCGTTGTGATCGCAATTATCGGTATCTTGGCTGCAACTGTACTTGCTTCACTTGGTACGGCTCGATCATCAGGTAATGATGCTTCAGCGAAGGGAAGTGTTAATAGTATGAAGGCGCAAGCTGAAATCATTTACACAACTACGAACAGTTACCAAACAGTTTGTACTGACGCATCAACCGCAGCTCTTATTGCTGCTATTGGTCAGCAGTCTAATGATGGAAATGATACCGTAGCAGTAAACGCGATTAGTTCTGCTGGAAACGCCGTCTGTAACCACGCCACTTCAAGTTGGGCTGTATTGGCTCCGATGACCGCCAGTACGACTCGTGGATTCTGTGCTGACTCAACCGGGTTTAGTGGTGAAACCCCTGTGGGTGCACTTAGTGCCACCAACGATTACCTCTGTAGTTAATCTGTAAGCTCACAACAAAAAACACCCTTCATGGGTGTTTTTTGTTGTGAGCTTTTCGTCGTTTCCTCTCATGTGTACTGTATACTTAATAATATGGTTGAGTTACTCATGATTCCGTGGTGGCAGTATCTAGTCTTTATCAGTGGCTTCGGGGTTATTATTGGGAGTTTTCTCAATGTATTTATTTACCGTTTTCATACGGGGAAGTCGCTTGCCGGGAGTTCACACTGTCTCTCGTGTCAGACACCGCTGCGCTGGTACGATTTGTTCCCGCTCGTATCATTTGTCGCGTTGCGTGGTCGATGTCGGTCGTGTAGTGCTTTAATTCCGAGTCGCTACTTTTGGGTGGAGCTTTCGACTGCGGTCTTGTTTGTGGTCGTTGCAATGACGACGACGAGCGTTGTACCGCTCGTGCTTGGTCTTATGCTCGCTGCACTGTTGGTAGTTATTGTGGTATACGACATCGCGCATATGATTATTCCTGATGGTTTTGTCATAGCACTGTTGGTGGTGGCGATGGGGGCAGTTGGGTATGGTTTTTATCTCGATCCAACGATTAATAATCTTTTCTCGAGTCTCCTTGGAGCAGTCGCTTCATTTGTATTCTTTTGGGCGCTATGGGCGTATTCAAAAGGGCAGTGGATTGGTTTTGGGGATGCGAAGCTCGCTATTCCGCTTGGGCTCATGGTCGGGGCAGTAGGTACATTTTCGATGCTCATCTTATCGTTTTGGATTGGGACAGTTATCAGTCTTGGTCTCATCGCCTACCAGCAATTAATTTATAAAAGGGGACAACCGCACTTACGTTTTCTAGCGACACCCCTTACAATGAAAAGTGAAGTACCGTTTGCGCCTTTTTTAATTCTTGGTTTTATTGCGGTTTATTTTTTCCACGTCGATGTTCTTGAAATAGTTTCTTATGTCACCTATGTTCTCATCGGCTCCTAAGCGTGGATTTGGTCTCATCGAGCTTATGGTCTCAATGAGTATTATGGCGCTCGTTTCAACGATTATTATCACGAGACAGTCGACCTTTAATAGTGCGGTGTTGCTTCGGAATCAAGCGTACGAGGTAGCGTTTGCCCTTCGTGAGGCACAACAGTTGGCGGTCAGTGGTAACGACTCAACGGTTCGTCGCTATGGTGTTCATTTCGATACGAGCACGACCACACAGCACCTCTATAGATTATTTGCTGATACAAATAATAACGGACAGTTTGATGCTGGTGAACAGATTGGACTCACGGGGCGACTTGATAGCCGATTTGAGATACGCGGTGTTACGCCAGTGAATGCAAGGCAACTCAATGTCGTCTTTACTCGCCCTAACTTCGACGCCCAGTTCTGTGCCCGTACTGGTGGCTGTCTGGTGGCGGGAGATTTTACCCCGGGTCCAGCCTTTATTGATGTAGCTCGAACCGGTCTATTGACCAATGATACCGGGAGTGCTCGCCGGGTACAGGTGACCCAGTCTGGGCAGATAAGTGTAGTAACCTATTAGTACGTATGTCTCGCCATCGACACCAGCACGGCTTTACTCTCATCGAGATGCTTGTATCACTCGCACTTTTTACTATCGTGGGCACTATCTCAGTTGGGGTACTCCTTGTACTCGTCAATGGTAATGGGCGCGTCGTCAATGAGCAGGTGGTGACCAACTCACTCACGTACGCGCTTGATAGTATGTCTCGTGAGATTAGAACTGGCTCAGAGTATTATTGTGCGACTGCCAATACTGCGAGAGGAATTACCTCATCATCAAGTGTACTTGATTGTTCCACTGGTAACACTGGTCTTTCGTTCCGGGAAGCTGGTGAGAGTATCACCGGAGGCAATACCAATAGTCGAATCTCTTATTATTTTTTGAATGGTATGCTTTACCGCCGAGTTGGTCTTGGTACAGAGGAGCCACTCCTTAATAATGATGTGGTTGTTAATGATGTACAGTTCTTTGTGAGTGGCACGGAGCCACTGACTCAAAACAACACCAACAGAGTGCAACCCACTGTGACGATTGTAGTGACCGGAGCAGCGGCATCTGAACCGACGCGTACTTTTACGGTACAAACGACCATTACGCAACGACCACTTGATATATGAAATATTTACGTTCACAATCACAGTATGGGTTCAGTCTTGTCGAGGTACTCGTCGCAATTTCGATATTGCTCCTCGTTATGACAGGGCCAATGCGCGTGTTAACCCAGACGACCAACAGTACCACCTACGCCAATCAGCAGACTGTCGCCTTCTTTTTGGCGCAAGAAGGGCTTGAGCTCGTGCAACTTGGTCGGGATAATCTTGTACTTGGAGACTTTAAAGATCAGATTCGCGGAGAAAGTGTTGAGCCTAATCCTTGGCAGCGGTTCCAAACTGATTTTGCTGCATGTATTACTGATGAGTGTGGTATCATCCCGATGAATGATGCTGATGGTCTTGCGACAACCACGTGCAGTATGTCTAATCCGACCGATTGTCGGCTATATCTTAGTACCACAACCCCAACGACTCGTGCCAAGTATTCGTATACACCAGGCGGGCAAATAACACCCTATACGCGCACTATTCGTATTGGGATTATACCAAATACCCAAGATCCATCACGGCCACGAGGGATTGTCGCCACCTCCACGGTGACTTGGAGAACAGGTAACCTGTTTACCGATCAGCAGGTACAATTAGTAACGTACTACACAAATGTCTATGACACGCCGTAATCAAAACGAACCGGGTTTTGCACTTCTCCTCACCATTTTGGTGGTGTCTGTGGTGGTGTCGATTACAGTTACTATCATTGAGCTTACCTTAAAGCAGGTGGCGCTCGCAGTCACGGCACGAGACTCAGAAATTGCCTTTCATGCGGCAAATGCTGGTATGGAGTGTGTCCGGTACATGAGTCGTATGGCTTCTTCATCAATTGCAAATCGTGACAACAATATTCGTTTTTATTGTTTTGGACAGGAACAGCAAATAGGTCGTCAAAATCGATCACTTTCAGTCTCGGGGGGTGATGGTGATGTGACCCACTATGCAGGGCTAGTGACGTGGAATACTGGAGATCGCTGTTCTTCGGTCGATATGGTCGTGATGCAGGTAGATGAAGGTGAGACCTCTGATATGGTTATCAATAACCTTGAGACTATCTATCCTGGGTTTCCAGCTGCTGATAACAAGAGCTGTACTCCGGGCTCGCGATGTATTGTGGCTGAGGTAACTGGATATAACAAGCCGTGTAACGCAATTACCGAGCCGGGTACCGTGAGGCGTGAAATTTTGCTAGAATTCTAGCACCTATGGCCAAAAAACCGCCCTCATCAGATAGACTGGCACAATTGCGAGCGCTCGTTTCTTACCACCGTGAAAAGTATCACCGTGATGATAGTCCAGAAATAAGTGATGAAGCGTATGACTCACTTGTCGCCGAATTAGCCTCTCTGGAAGAGAAGTTTGAAGGTGGCCGGTCAACTGCTGATGTGGTGGGCGGATCGGTACGAGAAGCGTTTGCAAAAGTGACTCATGAAGTGGAGCAGTGGTCGTTTGATAATGTGTTTGATGAGGAAGAGTTGAGTGAGTGGTCTAATCGTGCAGTGAGGATCTTACGTGAGGCTGACATGGTGCCGATGTTTACGTACGTCGCTGAGCATAAGATTGATGGATTAAAGCTCGTGCTTACCTACCGAGCTGGTAGACTCATACAAGCGGTGACTCGTGGTGATGGGGTGGTTGGTGAAGATGTGACTCATACGGCCAAAACTATCGCATCGTTGCCGTATGTACTTACAAAACCAGTCGATGTCATTTGTGTTGGTGAGGTGTATATTGCAAAAGCTGATTTTGAGCAGATAAATGAAGAGCGCAAAGAACAGGGTGAATTGGTGTTTGCAAATCCTCGTAATGCGGCAGCGGGTACACTTCGTCAGTTGGATGCGTCGGTGGCGGCGTCACGAAACCTCTCGTTTTTTGCTTATGATATTGATAAATTTGACCCTAAAAACACAAACACGAAAGCACCAGAGACACAAATGGAGGAGCATGAGCTCCTTAGACACCTTGGACTGCCGACAAATGAGTGTGTCACCCCCTGCGTAGACCTCAAAGCTGTGCAGGTGTGTTATGACGCGTGGAATAAGGCGCGTGATACCTACCCCTATGAGATTGATGGGGTGGTCGTAAAGATTAACGAGGTCTCGGTCCAGCGAATTCTTGGCTATACCGCCAAGGCGCCGCGTTTTGGTATCGCCTACAAGCTCCCCGCCGTACAGGCGACGACAGTGGTTGAAGCGATTGATTTACAGATTGGTCGCACCGGAGTGGTGACGCCGGTAGCACATCTCCGTCCGGTTCGTATCGCGGGCTCGACGGTGGCACGTGCGACACTTCATAATGAGGATCAAATCAAACGACTTGATGTTCGGGTAGGGGACACCGTCATACTCCAAAAAGCGGGTGATGTCATTCCTGAGGTAGTGTCAGTCGTGTTACCACTTCGTCCACATGACGCGAAGCCATACGTCTTCCCGCAGGTGGTACCAGGGTGTGGTGGAGATGGTCTTATCGAGCGGATTCCGGGCGAGGCAGCATATCGCTGTGTAGTGCTCGACTCGCCGCTTATCCGCCGACAACGGCTCTATTATTTTGTATCAAAGGCAGCACTTAATATTGATGGTGTCGGTCCAAAGATTATTGATGCGTTGTTAGAACATGAGCTTATTGCTTCACCAGCTGATATCTTTACCCTCGCCAAAGAAGACTTCTTGACCCTTCCTGGCTTTAAAGATAAGTCAGCCGAAAATGCGATAGCGGCCATTGACGCTGCTCGCACTCAGCCACTCTACCGTTTTTTGGTGGCGTTAGGGATTGATCAGGTAGGGGAGGAGACAGCACGTTTGTTAGCGGTGACTTTTGGTAGTCTTGAGGCAATCAAGCGCGCCTCGGTCGCCGATATGGTGGCCATTCATGGTGTCGGTGAAGTGGTCGCAGAGACGGTGTATGGATGGTTTCAAAAACCTGAAAACCAGGCACTCGTGACTGAGCTTGAATCACATATCCTTATTGCTAATGAAACGGTGAAGGCTGCCTCAACAGCACTCCTCGGACAATCGGTGGTGGTGACGGGTACACTTGTGAACTTTAGTCGTGATGGTATTAAAGAAGAGATTCGTCGTCATGGCGGTTCGGTTTCCAGTAGTGTCTCAAAAAAAACAACGTTTGTACTCGCGGGGAGTGAGCCAGGGAGTAAGGTGGCTGACGCCAGGAAGCTCGGGGTGCCGATTATTGATGAAGAGACATTTTTGGTTCGTATAGCGCAGGGCTAAATCTGATGCTATGATGCCACTATGAATCGTGAAGAAATCAAACATCTCGGCACCCTTTCGAGACTCGCGTTAACAGAATCAGAAATTGATACCTTTAGTCAAGAGATAGACTCAATCCTTGCCTATGTTGGTACCGTATCAGCAATGGTAGGAGAGGGTGGGCTTGAGAAAGTGGTCGGTGCTCGCCACTCGGTGATGCGTGATGATGAGGTGACAGTTACACCGGGGAGTTTTAGTGAGGTTCTCCTTGCCGCCGCTCCAGCCCGGGAAGGAGCGTACGTGAAGGTTAAGAAGATACTTGATCAGGGTGAATAATGTGTATGTCTATCCTTTCTCTCCTCGCGAGCTATCGCGATAAAACCCATACCCCAATTGCTGAAATCGAGCGCGTGTTTGCGGTGATTAAAGAGCGCGATGCGAGTATCCACGCGTACTTGATGACCTATGAAGCAGAGGCGCGCGAAGCTGCTGAGGTCGCGACCGAGCGGTACAATCAGGGAGACATCGATATACCACCACTCCTTGGTATACCAGTGGCGATTAAAAATAACATTCTCATTGCGGGCAAGCCGGCCACTGCGGCGTCAAAGATTCTCGAAAATTATGTTGCATCATATGATGCGACGGTCGTAGCACGTCTCAAGGCAGCGGGCGCAATCATAGTTGGCGCGACTAACATGGACGAATTTGCGATGGGTGGCTCTACTGAGAACTCAGCCTTTGGCATTACGCGAAACCCGGTTGATGAAACGAGGGTACCAGGTGGATCTTCTGGTGGCTCTGCGGCAGCCGTAGCGATGGGATCGGTCCCCGTTGCGCTCGGGACTGATACTGGTGGCTCGATTCGTCAGCCAGCGAGCTACTGTGGTTTGGTTGGATTTAAGCCAACGTACGGTGCGGTGTCTCGCTATGGTCTTATTGCGATGGGGTCGTCCCTCGATCAAGCAGGTCCGTTGACGCATACCGTTGCTGATGCGGCGCTCGTACATCGGATTATCGCCGGTCTTGATAGTTATGACGCAACAACCGTCACCCCAGAAACGTATGGTGAAGTGGTGACTAAAACGTCATACACCATCGGAGTCCCGCGAAGCTTTCTGCAGTCTGGGGTTGATGCTGACGTGCTCGCGCGCTTTGAGGAGACGATTGCCACGCTTAGAGCGCAGGGTCATACCATTGTCGATATTGATCTCCCATTATTTGAGCAGGGTCTTGCTGCGTACTACATCGTCATGCCGGCTGAAGTGTCGTCAAATACTGCCCGCTATGATGGGATGCGCTACGGCCTCTCAATGCCGGGTAAGAATCTGCTTGAGGTCTATGAAGCAACTCGTGGTGCTGGGTTTGGTCCAGAGGTGAAGCGACGGATTCTCCTCGGCACCTACGTCCTCTCCTCAGGCTACTATGACGCCTACTATACCAAGGCTGAGGCGGCTCGTACGGCGATGCGAAACGAACTGGCGGAGCGATTCAAGACGGTTGATATTATTATGACACCAACGGCGCCAACACCAGCCTTCACCTTTGGTGCACAGAAAGACCCGCTCTCGATGTATCGGCAAGATATCTTTACTGTACCAGTGAATTTAACAGGCGTACCAGCCCTCTCTGTCCCAATGGGTACTGTGGAGCGAGACGGCGTCGCGCTTCCAGTTGGGGTACAATATATAGCACCACATGGTGGCGATGAACGCTTGTTCGATTTTGGACAGCGTGTCTACGACAATACCCTACAATAATTTATGGACAACGACGGAGTCATTGAGGCAACTACTACTGCGATTGATGTCGTAGGATATGATTATTTGACCCCACTGCTTGGATTTATATTTGGTTCTGATGGTCTGATTGGTGCCTACAGTATTGCTGATGCCATTGGAGTATTGAGTTCTATCTGGTCTGTTTTTATTGTTATTTCATACATCGTTTCGGCCATCTTTTTGTTCCTCTACGTCTATGCGTCGATTCACGCTGGTGAGCTTGATGAAGAAGAAGAACATCACATGCATGCACAAGAAGAAGCGTTTGCTCGACAGGTGCGTGGGGGTGCGACACCCAATCGTTTTGTCGAAATGCAGCAACACCTCGAATCAGAGAATCCAAACGATTGGAAGCTCGCAATTATTGAGGCAGACATCATGCTTGATGAATCGCTCAAGCGCCTCGGGTACGCTGGTACCTCACTTGGTGAACGCCTCCGGAGTGTTTCGCCAATTGCGATGAAGAGTCTCGATGATGCGTGGGAGGCGCACAAGATTCGTAATGAAATCGCACACTCAGGCGCTGACTTCGTTCTCACGCATAAGATTGCCCGTGAGACGATGGTCAAGTACGAACGGGTGTTTGCCGAGCTCGGTCTCTATACCGAAGGTGAGGGGAGTAGCAGTCACCACTAAGCGATGGTCCTCAACTATAGAAAAAATAAGATATAGGATAGAGAAAGAGCGCCCCGTACGGGGCGCTCTTTCTCTACATGTTGCGGGTTCCGGAATCGAACCGGAGTCTGGAGGTTATGAGCCTCCCGAGGTACCTCTCCTCTAACCCGCTATAGCTTCAAGTGGCAAGACTATACAACGTTTCAGATTTTATTGCAAATGATTTGTCACCTTTTTACTACTTCGGTGGTAGAATGTTCGTATATGCAATGTGTCATTTTAGCTGCTGGAAAAGGTACTCGTCTTCGACCGTTAACAGATACTACGCCAAAGCCGTTAGTGCAGGTGGCGGGAAAGCCACTCCTTGATCATATTGTCGAGGCGTTGCCAAGTGCTGTTGATGAGCTCATTATTGTGGTTGGGTATCTCGGCGATCAGATTCGTGAGTATTGTGGTACGGAGTACTTTGGGCGCAAGGTAACGTATATTGAGCAAGTCGAGCAGCGGGGGACAGCGCATGCGCTCTGGCTTTGTAAAGATATTCTCCGAGGGCGATTTCTCTTCATGTTCGCCGATGACATCCATGGTGCAAATGATATCGCACGTGTTACTTCATATAGTCGGGCACTTCTCACTATGCCAACCAAGACGCCTGAGCGTTTCGGTATTGTCGTCCGTCACCCAGATGGCACGCTCGCGGAATTTGTAGAGAAGCCGAGTCATCCACCGTCCAATCTCGCCTCGACTGGCGTCATGGTGCTCGATACACATATCTTCGAATTTGAAGTAAAGAAGGAGACTAATGGCGAGTACTATTTGACAGACGTAATTGCAGAGTATGTCGTAAAGTACCCGATGGCAGTAGTGGAGGAAGAGCTCTGGATTCCAATTGGTTACCCCGAAGACATCACTCGGGCCGAAACCATCCTTGAAAGTCGCGAGAAAAACCTCATGCATGGCCTCGTCTAAGCGGGGAAGGGGGACTAGAAAATTTTTAATCATCTGGTATACTCAACGGCACTTCAGTTTGAAGTCATGTCGATGTAGCTCAGTTGGTTAGAGCGCGGCACTCATAAAGCCGAGGTCGGAGGATCATTCCCTCCCATCGACACCACGCAAGATATTGCTCTTTTGCTAAAAAGTGTATATACTCTTGCCACTGTTACATTGTGACAGGAACAGATGAAATAACTGCGGTGGTAGCTCAACTGGTTAGAGCACCCGCCTGTCACGCGGGAGGTTGCGGGTTCAAGTCCCGTCTACCGCGCAGTTAGAAAAGAGTCGGCTTCTGCCGGCTTTTTTCGTGCGCGGTAGATGGCAAAATATGTGGGACATATTTTGCGGGGACTTGAACCGAGGTGTGGCAAAGTCCGCAGACGAGTTTACGAGTCGAGGACCACACCGAGTGGAGGTCAATGGAGTGAGTTAGATTATGAGTGTAATGAAATAATCTAACCACGAGAGTGGCCAAGTCCCGTCTATCACCAAAACCTCCTCCGGTCCGATGCTATAATTTTTATATGAAAAAGTCATTACTACCAGTTATTTCATTTTCCGCACTTTATTTAATTCTCGGAGGTATTTATTTTGCGCGTGACCTTAATCTCGAATTTGTTATTTATGTGGCAGTCATCGTTGCGATATTTACTGGTGTGTTTGCCACCCTTAAACATACGCAGTTTCCGGTATGGATGCTGTGGCTCCTCTCAGTCTGGGGACTTATGCATGTGGCGGGTGGAGCGGTCCAAACACCAGACGGAGTACTTTTTGCGTATAAGATTTATCCGTTTCTTGACCTAGGTGGTGACTTTTACATCCTCAAGTACGACCAAGTGGTACATGCGTACCTCTATGGTCTTGTGGCGCTCATGTCCTATCATGCACTGCGGGTACCGCTCGGAGTGACCGGACATACCTTCTTGGTAGCACTGGCGGCGACGATGATATCACTTGGTATCAGTGGACTGAATGAAATCATGGAGTTTTTGATTGCGGTTACGGTTGAGCGTAATGGTGTCGGTGGCTATGAAAACGCAATGATCGACCTCATCTTTAACTTCGGTGGGGCAGTGGTGGCAGTGACTGGATACCTAACTCTTAAGAAACTGTCGCGGAAAAACTAAATACTACTATATATAGGAGTATTTAACACAACATAAAAACTCCCCGTCAGGGGAGTTTTTATGTTTGTTGTGAGATAATTTACAAATATTTATCACATATTTTCAAATATAAAACTTCGTGATATGATTGTGCACGCAATTACCGAGTTGCAACAAGGAAAAATGCCAATGTAGCTCAGTCGGTAGAGCGCATCCATGGTGGAGCGAAAAGCTCTTGCCCACGTTGCGAGAAATTGCACCGTGAATCCCGAATAACGGTTAATAGCCAGTCATGGCCAAGACCGTGGCGACACTCTCGCCCGAACGACTGACAAGGGTTGCTACGTCACTTTAGTGATATGCAAAAGATACAGTCTAGTCCTTGGATATAATGTTTTTGAAACTAAGGTGAAAACGAAGGATGAGGTCCCCAGTTCAATCCTGGGCATTGGCTCACGTAACAAAAAGCACCATTTGGTGCTTTTTGTTTAGTTTGATTTTTGGTATGATTGTCGACGACGTAACGGCTCGGTACCAAACTTGAGTTGGGAAGTTCCGGATATGTCATCCTGACAGTGTGTCGCTTTCTTCTGCGGTGGTCGGGATAGGAGAGGTGAAGTTGCAACCTGCAACCTGCAACATAAGCTCTCCTTTTAAGCCAATGTAGCTCAGTTGGTAGAGCATCGGTATCGTAAATCGAGGGTCGTCGGTTCAAGCCCGACCATTGGCTCAATTTTGAATAAAATTGTGACAAGGGAAGACGTGATAAGTATCACGTCTGTTGTGTCATATGCTCTGCTACTGCGTAGTAACAAAAATTGTCAAAGTGTGGTTATATCTGTGTAGATGAGTCACAGGAGGATAAAACAATGGATTTACTGAATCGATCCCCACAAGAGTTGCAAGTAAAAGACGCACGTACCTGGTACCAGCTGGCGCTCCTCGAGAGTGAAGGCAATCATATCAATGCCGTACTGCGTGCGTATAATGAGCTTCAGGCCCGACTCTCGGAGATGCATGCATCGGTCTCGTTGGCACGGTTTGTAAAGACCATTCAACGACAGTCCGAACTCATCGTACTTGTCCTTGATGGTAAACGCTTGGTGGCGACCGCGCATGCGTCGCTCACTTTTCCGGGTTGTAGACCGGTCGTGTTGGTGGAGGCTGTTGCTGTCGCCGCTGACTGTCGCACTCTATACCTGAGACAACAGCTTGTGATGGGTATTGAGCAAAGTGTGAGGGTGCGTTTCCTCGAGGTGCTGCCAGCGAGGATGGTGGCATCACCTCATAAGGATAAACTCCTCAATAATGTTTATGAGAGTCTCGGGTACACCACTGCGGTAAACGATGCGCATACAAAGATACTAAAGAAGAGTGTGTTTTAGGCATACTCATCTTTTTTTAGGGATGCTTTCTAAAAGCAAAGGTACTCATCAAAGTGCTAAAGATTTGAAAGCTGAAGTGTCCAATTGGCTAAGTCTGCATACGAAGCGATAGGTTACTGTAGCGATATGTGTCATCGCTACACTAAATTACTCTAAACGAGCGTGTCATCAGCAAGCTCGTTTCTTTTTTGCTATACTATTCCAATGCTGACCAGAAATGAAAAAATTCTTTTGTTTGGTGCCACGTATTGGAATTTTGCCAATGGACTACTTGGTCCACTGTTGGCCGTATTTGCTCAGAGAATTGGTGGAGATATCTTGGCGGTATCGTCTGCCTCGGCCATATATTTAATTGTTACGGGTATCTGTGTGATTCTGATTGGTCGCTGGTCTGATCGGTGTAATAAAGCAATGTTGTTAACCATTGGATATGCACTCACAACTTGTTTTACTTTTTTGTATCTTGTCGTTGACTCCTCGCTTGAGTTGCTGTTGGTGCAGGCGGGTCTCGGCGTAGCTCTGGCGTTTTCTAATCCTACCTGGAGCGCATTATTTGATCAGTACTCGCAGCCAAGTGCTAAGGGGTATTTATGGGGTTTATCTGATGGCGCTATGAAAATTGCCAATGGCCTCGCCATCATTATTGGAGGTCTGATCGTGTCATATACATCTTTTACAGTATTGTTCATTGTGATGGGATGTTGTAATCTCTTTACTACTCTCTATCAGGCACAGATGTTATTGAAAACCCGCAAAAGAACCTAATAGTATGACAGACCCTATCGCCCGGATGGCTGAAATTGAAGCGCTCATGCTTCTGCCAGACTTTTGGAAAGATTCACAAAAAGCGCAGACACTCATTAAAGAGCTGCAAGACCTGAAAGCTGAAGCGTCTGGTGAAGGGAAGTATGATCGTAATAACGCTATCATCACCATTGTCGCTGGTGCTGGTGGAGATGACGCTGAGGACTTTGCGCGCATGCTCCTTATGATGTACCGGCGCTATGCCGAAGGGCGAGGCTGGAGTGTGGTTGAGCTCGATAGTAATGAGAACGACCATGGTGGGTACCGTAACGTGGTTGTTATGGTCCAGGGGAAGGGGGCGTATGGGATGCTCGCGCGTGAGTCCGGTGTGCATCGACTGGTTCGTATCTCACCGTTTAATGCGAATGGAAAGCGTCAGACCTCATTCACCCTCGTTGAGGTGTCGCCAGACGTGCCAGTAGAGGTGGCGACTGAGATTCCAGAAGAGGAGCTTGAGGTTAGCTTCGCCCGCTCTGGTGGAGCTGGTGGGCAAAACGTCAACAAGCGGGAGACGGCGGTCCGGGTCACGCATCTCCCGACCAATATCTCTGTCCACGTCTCGACCGAACGCTCACAGCAACAGAATCGGGACCGGGCCCTCTCACTGATAGCCGGTAAGCTTTTCGCCTTCAGAGAAGAGCAGCGGCTCCGTGAGCTCCAAGGTCTCTCTATTGAGAAGACGGTGAAGATTGAATGGGGGAGCCAGATTCGCTCGTATGTGCTCCATCCGTATCAGCTCGTCAAAGATCACCGCACAGGGGTTGAAATTCGTCAGGTTGATAGTGTACTAGATGGCGATATACAGGCGTTCCTCGACGCGCGTCCGGAAGTAACGTAAAATAGTGACTACGTATGATTTACTTTGACAAGGTTTCGAAGCTCTATAACGATGGACGCTCAGCAGCACTTGAAGAAGTTACCTTCCAAATTGACCCGAAGGAGTTCGTCTCGATTGTGGGACACTCCGGTGCTGGTAAGACGAGTATCCTCAAGATGATTATTGCCGAGGACTCACCAACTCACGGCAAGGTATTTTTCGAATCACTCGATATTCACAAGATTCCTCGCACTAAGCTCCCACAGTATCGCCGTAAGATCGGTACCGTTTTCCAAGACTTTAAGCTTCTTCCTAATAAGACGGCGTATGAGAACATTGCCTTTGCGATGGAGGCCAATGGTCGCAGTGATGAAGAAATCGCTGAGAATGTACCGCAGGCCCTCGCACTCGTTGATCTCTCAGACAAAATCTGGAACTTCCCCCATGAGCTCTCCGGTGGCGAAAAGCAACGTGTGGCGATTGCACGAGCAATTGTCAACCAGCCAGATATTATCATTGCTGATGAGCCAACCGGTAACCTCGACCCGATCGCAACCTACGAGGTGGTACAGATTCTCCGTAAGATTAACGACCTCGGTACCACAGTCGTCATGACCACTCACAACAAAGGGGTAATTGACGAGCTTGGTCGACGCGTGATTACGATGGATGGTGGTCGAATAATTCGTGACGACAGCACGGGCAAGTACGTGCTATAACAAATGGGTATGTTAACGAGTCTTCGACGTGTCGTACGGTCTGGATTTATTGGATTTTGGCGAAGTGCCTATGTGTCGCTTGCGTCTATTTTTGTGATTACGGTTGCGCTTTTTGTAATCGCGTCGACCATGCTCATCGAGCAGCTCCTCACTGTCTCTCTGCAGAACATCCAGTCGAAAGTTGATATCAATGTGTACTTTGTCACGAGTGCACCAGAGACCGACGTCATGGCCTTAAAGACGAAGCTTGAGTCACTCCCTGATGTGGCGGGTGTGACGTACACGTCACGTGAAGAAGCACTTGAAGAGTATCGCCTCAAGAACGCAAATGATAGTGTCGCGATGCAGGCACTTGAAGAGCTCGGTGAGAATCCACTCGGAGCGACACTCGCAGTCCGTGCCCGCGAGACTTCCCAATATGAGAATATCGCTCGCTTCCTCGATGAGCAGAAAGCGCTTGAGACCTCGGCTGCACCACTTATCGATGAGGTGAATTATGCAGACAACAAAGAATCAATTGAGACATTGACCAATATCATTGGAGCAGTGGAGCGTGCAAGCTTTGTGACGATGATTGTGCTGATTGTTGCGGCCGTCCTCATCACCTTCAATACCATCCGTCTCGCTATCTACACCGCTCGCGAGGAGATTTCGGTGATGCGTCTTGTTGGTGCGAGTAACTCATTCATTCGTGGACCATTCATGCTCCAGGGGGTGATGTATGGGGTTATCTCTGGTGTGCTCGCACTCGCGATTCTCTATCCTATTATGATTTGGATTGGTCCGGCCACCGCTGAATTCTTCGAGTTTGATCTCTATGCCTACTTCGTCTCTAATTTTTCTACCCTCTTCCTTACTATCGTCGGTATCGGTGTTGGACTAGGACTCGTTTCAAGTGTCCTGGCTATCACGCGATACTTACGCATTTAATTCATAACCACACACACTATGACCACCCGCACGACTAAGAAGATGACTGGCACGACCAAGAACACGAAGCGTCCCAAGTACATCTTTATCGTCGGCGGTGTCATGAGTGGGGTTGGGAAGGGTATCTCCTCCTCATCAATTGCGCTCACCCTTCAAGGGCGAGGGCTTGCCGTGACGGCGATTAAAGTCGACCCCTATATAAATGTCGACGCTGGTACTATGAATCCCACTGAGCACGGTGAGTGTTTTGTACTGAAGGACGGACTTGAGACCGACCAGGACATGGGTAACTACGAGCGCTTTTTAAATATCGATCTCCCTGCACTCAACTACATGACCACCGGTAGTGTCTACCTCTCGGTCATTAAGAAGGAGCGTAATCTCGAGTACGGTGGCCGCAATGTCGAGGTGGTGCCGGATATCCCGCTTGAAGTCATTGAGCGAATCAAGCGCGCAGGAGCAGCGGCAGCAGCTGACGTCATAATTACCGAAATCGGTGGCACGGTTGGTGAGTATCAAAACGTACTCTTCCTTGAGGCAGTCCGTATGATGAAGAGTGAGATGCCGGACGATGTGGCAGTCGTCATGGTCTCATACCTCCCGGTCCCAGGGAGTATCGGTGAGATGAAGACGAAGCCAACACAAACGGCGGTGCGCGCACTCAATAGCGCCGGTGTCTTTGCTGATATGATAGTGGCGCGCAGTACCGAACCAATTGATCAGAAGCGTAAAGAAAAGCTTTCACGTTTTTGCAACGTGCGACCAGAGCACGTGATATCAGCACCAGATGTGGCAAGTATCTACGATATTCCACTCCATTTTGAAAAGGAAGGTGTCTCAACTGCACTCTGCGGAATCCTCGGCATCACCCCGCAGCCAAGTAATCTCAATGCCTGGAAGCAGTTTGTGAAGCGTTCAAAATCGACCGGTTCAGTCACGAAGATAGCGGTCGTGGGGAAGTACTTCAGCTCCGGGGAATTTGTTCTCTCTGATGTTTATATTTCAGTCCTTGAGGCACTCAAGTACTCGGCATACAAGCTTGGAACGAAGGCAGAGATTACCTATCTTTCCTCACATGATTTTGAGTCGGGGAAGCGTGCCTTAAGTGAGCTTGATGCCTTTGACGGTGTCTTGGTGCCGGGTGGCTTTGGGAAGACTGGAGTTGAGGGGAAGCTCAAGGTGATTGAGTACGTTCGTACCAACCAGATTCCATACTTTGGGATTTGCTACGGGATGCAGCTCGCTGTCCTTGAGTACGCGCGGAACGTCTTAAAACTTGAGAGTGTCTCAACTGAAGAAATAAATCCAAAAGCGAAGCATCTCGTCATCGGACTCATGCCCGAACAGCGTGAAAAACTCGCCAGCAGTGACATGGGCGGTACGATGCGACTCGGGGCGTATGAGGCGGTGATTCAAAAAGGAACACAGGCCTATAGCACGTATAAGTCTACGCTGATTACTGAGCGCCACCGTCATCGCTACGAGGTTAATCCAGAGTATGTCGACGACCTGGTGGCAGCTGGGCTTGTCTTTGGCGCGACGTCACCTGATGGACGCCTCATGGAGATGGTAGAGCTACCAAAGGATGTCCACCCATTTTTTGTGGGGTCACAGTTTCATCCCGAGCTGATCGCTCGTCCGCTTGCACCACACCCACTCTTTACTGCCTTTATACAGGCAGCTGCGATGAGACGAGGCCGGTAGGGTATACTAGATAGCTAATCAATAATCAACGTGTATGTATCAAGGTAATTGGACGTGTAGTGGGTGTGGTGGAGCAATTACTGAGTTACCGTTTGAACCACGCCGGACTGATGGACTTACCTGCCGGGCGTGCTTTATGAAGAAGCGTGAGGAGGGGAGTGCGGCTGAGGGAGCTGATCCGAGTGCACCAAAGCCACGCGTAGAAGGGGCGTGGAGTTGTAGTGGGTGTGGGGCCGCGATTACCAGTCTTCCATTTACACCGCGCGATACGAGCAATCTTAAGTGTATGGACTGCTTCAAAAAGAGTCGCGCCTAACACGATTGTGTTGAAATGAGCAGGTAAGTGCGGTAGTATTGCCGAGCGACAGCATTCTTCCTCGGAGGTGGCATTTGATTGCAATATGCTGGGAGGGTGGAGGATTTAGCCAATACCCTCCACCCGCGCACTTTTTGCCGGATCGTCTAAAGGTAGGACATCAGGTTTTGGTCCTGAGTATCGGGGTTCGAGTCCCTGTCCGGCAGCTACACGTAAAAACACTTGTATTTCGCAAGTGTTTTTACGTGTTGTAGCGCCAGGGCAGGGACGAGAAAGACTGGCGATGTGAGCGACTACTCCTAATGCCACGAACCAGCCAGTCCGGGTCGGGCGAGTGAGAGAGTATTCAAGCGTAGCGAAGAAGACTATCCACGAGTGTGACCGAGTCCCTGTCCGGCAGCACGTGGGAATAAAGCGCCTCTGGCGCTTTTTCTCGTGCTGCCGGACAAGCAACAGTCTGGGAGACTGTTGCGTGGGACTCGAAGCTGTTGCGAGACAGATTATGAGCGAAGCGGTAGAATATGTCCGCAATGGGTACTAAAACTGTAAGTTTCGAGTCCCTGATTGGCATAATAACGATCTAATTGTAAAATAAAGTAAAGTAATATATATTGTTACCGTTCTGTGGATTCGCTGCAGGATCGGTTTAGGCCATGGTGCCGAACTGCAATTTCAAAGCGTATCAGTCTCTCTGAGACAAAAGAACCCGGCACCCGGGATCAAGGTGCCATTTGGCCTCGACAGCTCATGTTGTCGAGGCCACTTAATTTATAAAAGTTCTAACATCGTCAAACGCGGCCAGCACGGGAGTTAAAGCTTTATTTATCAACATAAAAAATTCGAGTCCCCGATATAAAAACAGAAAACCCACCGAAGCGGGTTCCCGTATTTGATGGGTGATAAGTGGTCAGAGTCCAAAGACGACTTCTGCACTGATTGGCTTGGTTCCAGTAGGGATTTCCTCGTCATCCCAAGCAATACGAATGCCGTATCCTTCCACATCGTCATTGAAAGAGTAGAAGGGGCAACCGTTGTTAGGATGAAGCAGATCGCCATTTCCAACCCAGACATCAACGACTGTCACCAGTCCGTTAATATATATGATCTTGGTGGGTGTTTGTTTGCCTCCGACAGTGCTCGAAGTCATGAAAGTCTTTTCAGCGTGAAGGGGGAACTTGTCTCCCACCGCCGGCTCTTTACCAGTCGGGTATGCTGAGAATGGGATGAGGCAGACATTTGCATCATTTCTTTCTCTGAAGATGACAACAACTTTTTCTTCGTCCATTCTTTCCTCCAAAGGAACAGGGTTTCAATTTGACAATACACTATCATGATTATGTGATTTGTAAATAAGTTCCAACTTCGTCCCATACAGCCAGCTACACGTAAAAACACTTGCATCTCGCAAGTGTTTTTACGTGTTGTAGCGCCAGGGCAGGGACGAGAAAGACTGGCGATGTGAGTGGCTACTCCTAATGCCACGAACCAGCCAGTCCGGGTCGGGCGAGTGAGAGAGTATTCAAGCGTAGCGAAGAAGACTATCCACGAGTGTGACCGAGTCCCTGTCCGGCAGCATATGGCAGGCCACAAACGTGTATACGTTTGTGGCCTATGCTGTTGCGTGCCAGGATATGGATTTGACGAGCCTCATGAGAAAGCCGGCTGTGGTGCCATGCTACACTGATACTACTATGAATAAGCCCCGTATCTTCCTCCTTGTATTTTTTGTATTAGGGTTAGTTGGTTTGTTTGTTTACTTCTCTCAAAATATGACACCAGGTCCGGAGATCTCTTCTGAAGAGGTGATCGCGCCACTTATGAACATTGAAAAATATTATAACCAACCGATTCGTCTCGTGAGTCAAGATTGGCCAGCTGCACAGTACTCAACTGATAAAACGAGAAATATATTTAAGAATGAAGTTTTTAGCTTGGTAGCAGCTTCAAAGGCGGTCGATGGTCCTGCATATTTCGTGCAAGTACAAATGAATGGTGATAATGTTTGTACCAAAAGAAATTTTTCAGGGGAGCTCGATCGTGTACTCCAGTTAGTAGGTTTGGAGGAGGTTATATCTGCGAAACCGATAAAGAGTGTTGAGGATAGTAAGTTGTACTGTTTTAAAGATAAGGGTTACATAGTAGATGTGGGGTGTCAGTTTGATTCTACAAAATATACCGTGGCGCTAACTGGTTATGATGCAGTTACTTGTCAGTAACTGTGCTTATCTATGTTGTTTTGGCTTTTTCTCTCTATTGTGATTGCGTATGCAATCTTTGACCATACGATTTTTGGCTTTGATTCGAGAAAGATTCTAGCGTTTATCATACTCGCTTTTTTGGGTCTCTCAATTTATCAATACTATTCGTCAGAAAATTCACATGAAGTTTTGATACGTGACGAGAAGATTGTGGTGGCTAACGCTGGTGGTCAAGGGACCACAACTTTTCCATTGTATGGTGCCAACAGCGACTCGTACTTCATCATCTATCCTGCTATACATTATCGTATACCGATTCAAAATAAGTGCCCGAGATTCGTTTCTACTGATCGGAATACGTGGTGTGGTGATGCCAAGGTAAAGCCTTTGTGTAATACACCAAACGATTCAAAAAATTGTTCGATAGTTTCAGGTGTCTAAGTTTTAATACAGCATGCAAGTAGTCTGCATGCTACTATACTCTGGTATGAACTACGCTCGCGTTATATTTGGAATTTTTTTATTAGGTTTGTTCGTATTCAATAGTGCTCCATCCGTGAGTCTCGCAGCTACGAGTACGGCGACCACAACTCCTGTCACCGAACCATTTCTCGTTGATTTGAAAGTGGGGGAGAGGCATCCAGATGTGGTGCGACTCCAGCAGTATCTCAATATGAACGACTTCGCACTCGCGACTAGTGGGCCCGGTTCCCGTGGTGCTGAGACGACATACTTTGGGATGCGGACTCGTGACGCGGTGATGCGCTTTCAGGCATTTTATAGTGCGGAGATTCTCGCGCCACTTGGACTCACGGCCCCTACCGGAAACTTTTATGCGGCTACTCGAAGCTGGCTCAATACCCTCCTGACTCGTGTCTCTTCGACGACGGAAGCGGTTGTGGACTCGGAACCAGTACGGAAGATTACCCGTGGCGGTGGTAGCTCGCGACGGTCGGCAACAGTCACGGTCACCGCGAGTGGTGATGGTAATGTGACGGTGAGTCCAACTGGTGCAGTCTCGGTCCGAAGTGGACAGACGCAGTCATTTACGGTGACTGCTAATAGCGGCTTTACTACTTCTGCCTCGGTGGGTGGGACCTGTCCAGCCGGCTCGTGGGTGGGCTCGACCTATACGACTGGTGTTGTCACGGGCAACTGTACAGTGACTTTTGCTGGGACTCGTGCGACCTATACGGTCACCACGAGTATCGGGGGCAATCTTCTCATTACTCCGGAAGAAGCTCAGATTGTTGCGTATGGGAGTCGGCAAGCATACACCCTCACGCCTGATACAGGCTATACCTTTGGGTCCGTCGGTGGCACCTGTCCCGCTGGGACCTGGGTACACCGTTCGTATGTAACCGGTGCGGTGACCGGTGCGTGTACAACAAGCTTCACTGCTGTTACCCCAAGTGCTGGTGGTGCGAGCAGTCTTTCTGATGACGATAATTTATATATTAGACAGGAGAATGGTGTGTTGCAATACAGTACTGACCAGTCATCATGGTCGGCTGCAGGGTGGCCACTCTCAATTACGAATACAGGCCTCGGGACGCTGACGGTACATCTTTTGTCTGATCTGACACTCACTGACGCGAATAGCTACTTTGTGGTGAACTCGGGCAATATTACGTTTGACGGGGAGGCGAGTAGTCTCACGGCGCCAACGATAGTGACCGTGGTAGATGTAACTGACTACCCTGGACTTATCGCCAATGGTTCAAGTGTTGCAAGTGGGTACGGTGGTATTACCGTGAGTGATGTAGCTGTAGTGTCAGAAGGATCTACTCTTTTGCTTGGTGGTGGTTGGATTGGGCAAGCGTACTTTGGAGCTGGATCAGGTATGACAAGTTCATTTAGTGACTGCTACAGTACAGGCAGTATTCCGGCTGATGGCGGTGGTATTGTCGGAGCCAATAGTAGTGGGGCAAACGTAGACGAGTGTTTCGCAACTGGTTCAATTGACGTTGATGCGGGCGGTATTATTGGCCGGTATGCTGATGCGGCAGTGGTAACAAGTAGCTACTCGACGAGTCGGGTGAGTGCGCGTGGTGGTGGTATCATCGGAGCCAATAGCTCAAATTCGACTGTGCAGAGTTCGTTTGGTGTTGGATCAATTACAGCGAGTGGCGGTGGTATCGTTGGTTCGTCTCCGGTGAATGTCAGTGTCAGTAACTCATATAGTGCTGGTCTTGGTACTGGTGGCGGCATCATTGCTGGAAGCGGCACTGATGGTGCGACGAACTACTCTGAATCGAATAATAGTAACTCTGGGTGGAGTGACACCAATGCTGCTGCTACTTTGCAGGGGGTCGGGACGGTCTGGCTGTCACCAACAACAAATGACGCATACATACTCGCGGCGTTTAATGCATCACCTTATTATGTGAGTAGTCAGACAGTTAATAAAAATGCCACCAGTACCGCTGTGCTCGGCTTCTACAACAATTGTACGCTCCTTTCTGTTGAAGGTGCGAGCCCGAGTACCTACCCAGCATTTACCATTGATTCTGGTACAGGGGTCGTGAGTGTAGATGGTACAGCAACCAGTGGCACGTATGATTTGGTAGTGAATTGTAACTCGCAACTCGGCGGCTACACGACCGCTACCTTTGTAGTGACGGTGCCGTAGACAGCAAGGCAGCTTCGGCGTACTATCTCTCTTGGAACATGAAAGGAGCAGGTCATGAATATTGTTAACATGCGTCCTGTGACGCCTCGCTTGGTTATGGCACCAGTGCGCAATCTCTGGTACATCACGGCTGCTGACGGCAATGAATCTCCCGTGCGTATTGTGATTGCAACCGATGAGCTTGAAGCCGCGGTTCGCCTGGTGAATCCGTCGGTGACAGCCATGATTGTCTCTATGGATTATCATGTGACGAGCGGGGATAGGCTGGGGGTACGTCTCGTTGGTGGTGTACTGACGAACGAACAATTGGTTGCAGTATGTCGTCGGCTCGAGGAGTCGCCTCGGGTTTACTATCTCGCTACCGCATGATGATGAAGGTCGCCTTCGGGCGACCTTTTTCTGTGGAGATTTTTTGATGTGTGTACGTATAAGGCGTATACTACTGATAAAGCTATAAATAAAATTATTGTATGCCACCATCACCAATGCAACCAACGACGCCGTCATCGGTACCAGCACCAGATAATGATGCCGCGTTTGAAAAGATATTTTTGGTACTTCTCTTTATTATCACCATCTCCCAATTTTCGACGTTTGGATACCAAAGTGTGCTCTATATTCTCGGTGTCATATTTAATGTGCCGGTTGTCTCGACACCACTTGATGTGGTGATTGGGGCTGCAGCGATGGCAGCAAGTGCACTCGTGTTTGCTGGATCGGCACTCCAATGGCGCGGTTCATCATCTGCTTGGAAGTATCTCTCACTCGGTGCGGGTCTCTTCATTGTTAAAAACATCTTCGACCTCGTTAATGTCACTATCCTGTTTGCAATGGCGAATAAGGTGGATACCATCGAGCAAATTCAGGCTCTCGCGAGCCAGCTCGGAGAACAGTTCTTCCAGATGGCGTTCTGGATTATTGTGTACTTCTACTTCCGTAGTCGGCAGTAAGTCGATGTGTCCAAGGCTCAACAAAGCCTCCTATAGGGGAGGCTTTGTTGACATATATCATAATACTTGTATAGTTACTGCCCAAACATGAAAGGGGGCTAACATACATGTTTGATAATCAAGGTTCTTTTGAGGCGGAGGTCGTGAGTATGCTGACGAGTATGCAGCGGACACACCATGAGACTGGTCGAGCCATCGGCGTTCCACTTGCGTCCTTGGCGGCCAAGTTCCGCGGCCAAGAGGACAAGTACGCCGCGGCGATGCTTGAACTTTGGCGTGGTGGTGCGATTGTCATTATGGCGCGCTACCAGCAGATCAAGGTCAATGGCTATTGGTCTGGTTTGGCTGATGTGTCACTGGTCTATACGGAGTCGTATTACGGTTATCAGTTCGCTGACAAAAGTATCGCATTTGATGCTCGGGGACAGTGGGAGTCGATGATGAGTAAGCGTGCGTGTCAGCGCCTGATGGGACTCCGGGTCTACTTTACGACCGATGTCTGAAAATGGGGGCCTAGCGGTAATGCCAGGCCCTTTTTCATTGACATTTTAATATTTTGTGATATTATAAAAATAACAAGTTCCATTTAGGAGGGTCTAGCATGGAAATCGACTATATTATTGGAATGCAAGTATTTCTCTTCAGTATTGTTATCTCAGAAGTAGTATCGTGGTTCAAGCTCTCTGTTCAGGTGCGAGCAAGGTCGCTCTATCTCTCTATGGCAGATGGTTTTGCCAGGATGAGGAATGACTACATTGTTGTGGTTCGGGGAGACTATGACTTCCGCTTGAAGCAGCTTCAATCGGAACGAGAAGACAAATTAAGCACAATAGTCTGTTGTATTGGTCTGTGCATCGTTCTCCTTTTGTTGAGAGCGGTAGCATATGCTGGCTGAAGAACGAGGGTGACTGCATGAGCGGTCACCTTTTTGTTTGACACTCTTATCAATTAGTTGTATTATGTAAAAGGTGGGGGCTGTAATAACCATAACAAGGGAGTTGCAGCCATGGTTCATTTTTTTGACTATGATGTTCTTAGCTACGTTACGGTCGTGTTCGTCGTCGCGTGGTTTGTGACCGAGATTTTCTGCGGTCTCTTTCGCTCATATGTGCTCCTCGCGCATATCAAAGCTGATGACCGCAGTCTCGTTCGACTGCGTAACGTGAGTGTTTTTTATGACGAGTCGGAAGAATGTTCAGCCTGTGTGAAGCTGACATTTCCGCTCGCTGTGATCTGTGGGGGATTGGTTTTGTTGACCTTCCTCTGAACAGAAAAGGACGGTTTCGCCTGTGCGGACCGTCTTTTTGATTGTGTCTCATTTTATTTTAATGATAGTATTAAGATATACCAATTATGATGCAGCTATTTCGATCGCTTGAGTCGCAACCACTTCGTACTTCGGTAGCGGTAAGTTTTGGAACAATTCTCATGTATGCAGCTGTTGCAACAATCGATGCACCTCATTGGTTGGTTGGAACTCAGATTGGTTTTGTTGCATTACTTTTTCCGATTGGATTGAGTGTTCTCGTTGCGTTGTGGGCAATTGGTGCAACTGTTCGTAATGCGCTAAGACAAAAAGCGTCTTGGTGCCTGATTGTCACAGCGTTGTTATTTTTCCTCATCACGCTTGGATTCGCGTTGATTGTCTTTGTTTGGCTTTCGTTCATTCATTATTTAGATGGAGGTAGTTTTGTGTAACGGATTTATGTACAAAAAAGCGGTTTTAGCCGGAGGGTGCTTTTGGGGACTTGAAGATTTGATTCGTACTTTGCCTGGTGTTATTGATACCGAAGCGGGGTATACCGGTGGCAAAAATGATAACCCAACCTATGACTTCCATCCCGGCCACGCCGAGGCGGTAGAGATTACGTATGACGAAACGGTCCTCAGTTATGAACGACTCCTCGATTTCTTTTTTCAGATTCACAACCCCACCACCCTCAATCAGCAGGGTAATGATAAGGGGACATCATATCGCTCAGCGATATTTTATGCTGATGCGGCTGAGCGCGGGACGGCGGTGCGGATGATAGAGATTGTAAATGAATCAGAGCGCTGGGCTGATCCCGTCGTGACGACACTCGAGCCATTGACTCGTTTTTGGCCGGCTGAAGACTACCACCAAGATTACCTCGTGAAGCATCCTGGTGGCTACACCTGCCATGCTATTTATTTTGATAGTTATTTAGATCATGCAACATCATAAATTATCGTACCCATTACCACTGCTGGTAGAGGTAACTGACGTTACGGCAGGAGTTGGTGAGCAACCGATGGATGTTACGGCTGGTCCTTGTGATGTGCGACATTCTGCTCGTGCGGTTTTGGTCAATACAGACGGTCTGATTGCTGTCCAGTATCTCGCACGTGACTCATTTTATAAATTACCTGGTGGTGGAGTAGAGGCCGGAGAGGGAGTTATCGAAGCTCTGCACCGGGAAGTGCGTGAAGAGGTTGGAGCTGATTGTGAGGTGCTGTCGACACTTGGGATGATCATTGAGTATCGTGATAAGTATCGCCTTTGCCAGATCTCCTACGCCTTTAGGGCGAACGTTGTCGGTGAGGTGGGTGAGGCGATGTACGAGCCAGGTGAGATAGCCTCCGGACAAGAGACAATGTGGCTGTCGCCCGAGGAGGCACTTCATCGTATCGTCGCAGCCACACCAACATCGTACGAAGGACATTTTATTAAACTACGCGAAGCGGCATTTCTTGGGGCGTACCTCGCGACCAAGTCTCCGACAAAGTAACGCTGCTCTGATATACTAGCGATCATTTGTCATTAATTTTTTCTTTATGTTTTCACACTACGACCTGACGGTACCAATTTTTATCAAGTCACTCGGTGGCATGCGTACAGTACTCGAGAAGGCAATTGAATTCGGTCTTACCGACGACTTCCTCGCAGCTTCGCTTGCGGATGATATGTTTCCGTTTGTGAAGCAGGTACAGATTGCCTGTGATACCGCGAAGGGGGCCGCAGGGCGTCTCGCGCAGGCTGAGGTGCCATCATTTCCAGATACGGAAGCAACGCTCGGAGAGCTCCTCGTGCGCATCGACGCGACGATTGCCTTCCTTGAGTCACTGTCGCCAGAGCAGTTTAGTGACGCGGCTGACGTCGCGGTAACGCTGCCGTATTTCCCGGGGACGTATATGACCGGGTCTGAGTACCTGCTCCAGTTCGCGCTTCCAAACTTCTTTTTCCATGTGGCGCAGGCCTATGCGCTCGTACGTCGAGCTGGGGTCTCAATCGGAAAGGGTGATTACCTTAACGGTATTCCACTCCGACCACTCGAGTAAATCACGTCATTATTTACCGCGTCCAAAGTCACGTCGCAGACCAGCGACGTGTTCTTCGTACGTGGCGTTACAGTAAAATGCTCCATCATCAGTGTGGTAGTAGAAGAGACAGTCGGTCTCACGCGGGTTAAGGGCGGCGATGATGGCATCAATTGATGGGTTGGCGATCGGCTCCGGAGGGAGGCCTGCATGCTTGTACGTATTAAACGGTGAGTCAATATATTTATCCTGCGGGCGAGGAACTGGCCACCAGCGACCCCCAGCCGCGGCACTCTGTGAACCCCGGGCATACTGCAAGGTGGCGTCAATCTGGAGGCGCATGTCAGTAAAGAGTCGGTTCCAAATAACACCTGAGATGTAGCGCATATCGTTAAAATCGTACGCTTCGCGCTCGATGAGTGAAGCGATAATCAGCGCGTCTTCCAGCGGCAGTTTTGCAGCTACCTCATCGTTATAGCGCGTACGAACCTCTGCATTAAATCTATCAGCGACAGCAATCGCGACTTCTTCTGGACCGGCATCACTTGGGACAACGTAGCGGCCAGGGTAGAGCTTCCCATTTTTAAACTTCGGCACCTCATTCGTAAGGCGGTCGACAAACAAGGCTTTTTCTTCTGTAGTCCAGCCAAGAATACGACTGAAGTTTCGCGCAATTTCTTCATGACGTTCACCAGATTGAATAACGAGAATTCGTGTTGCTGGCGTGGCCAGATTCTGGTACCAGTCAAGTTCTGAGAGTTTTGCGATGGCTCTATCAAACCAGCTTGATTCAAAGGTTGGAGCAGTATGATTACTTGCTACGTACTGTGCCATGAAGTCGTCTACGGTCGGGTCTTCTTCAATGATTTTTGCTACCGGGTCAACGCTGACCGGAAATGGTGTCAGTGACTCGAGTGATGGTTCACTACCCGTGGTAGCGGTACGTGCCACCGATGTCTTTGAGTCAATGAGTACAATTAACAGAACAAGTGACAGAGCAGTCAGTGCAACTATCGGCCAGATGATAATGCGGAGATATCGGCGTGGCGGAGTTTTGGGTGCAGGTAGGGCAATCGGCATATGCCATTATTATGACATAAACAGTGATGACTATAGGTGCTTTTGCCCGGTATCATCATCTCTTATCTTTTGGTATACTGATGTTATGAAAAAAGCCCCAGTTGCTGGAATCATCGTGTTTGTTGGTGTGGTTGCACTTGTGCTCGTGATTTACTTCGGATTACAGCTCTTTCGAAGTATTCCGTCTGCTTCAGAAGTGACTGGCTTTGCTCGCGATATTGCTGACGCTGTCCCGTCCGTTCCGGAAGCGATTGAGGGAGTGGGGTCAATGGTTCCTGATAGTGCACCGGCAACAAGTGGCGAAGCTGGGATTCCGACCTCGCTCCCGAGTACTACGCCCGAGACCAATGATTGGCTCACTCCGGGGCAGCGAAGTATGCTCGCGACGTTTGGTATTGATGAAAGTGAGCTCCCGAAGACACTCACGCCAGAGCTTGAGACTTGTTTTGTTGAAGCGATTGGGCAGGAACGAGTCGATGCAATTAAGGCTGGTGATTCACCAACGTTTGTTGAAGGGGCGAAGGCAGTCGGTTGTCTCTAAACAGGTAACGTATACAAAATCATCTTTTTTCGGTAGGATGGCCACATGCAAAAAGAACTCGCGTATATTTATGGAAAACATGCAGTTGCTGAAGCGTTGACGCATCGGCCAGATATCGTTAAAGAGCTCTATGTTGAGCCGACGATGCGTGATGCGGCACTCCTTGCAAAGTTTGAGCGGGCCAAGGTCGCGCCCCGCCTCTTAAATGTAAAGCGTCTCCCCGGAGGGCTTCGCAGTGATGCGGTGCATCAGGGAGTAGTGGCTGGTATTGAGGTGGGGAAGCTCCTCCTCGATTACAAGCGCTTTATGGATACGGTGGAACTCACTCCAGACAGCGCTTTTCTTGTGCTTGGTGAGGTACAGGATCCACACAATGTGGGTGCGGTGATTCGTTCGGCAGCTGCGTGTGGTATTACGGCTGTACTTATCCCACCACACAATCAGGCGCCAGTGAATGGAACGGTGGTGAAGGTCTCGGTCGGTATGGCTTTCCGGATCCCGATTGTCGAGATTCGTAATGTCAATGCGACCCTCACTGACTTCAAAAAGCGTGGTGCCTGGATTTATGGACTGGCTGGCGAGGCTGGGTCGATCTCGCTCCCGACTGAGCAGTTTACGAAGCCGAGTGTGTTCGTGCTTGGGAATGAAGGAGAAGGACTCCGGCAAAAGACCCGTGAGGCGTGCGATACGCTCCTTGCGATTCCGATGCATCCACGCTGTGAGTCGCTTAATGCAGCAGCTTCAGCGGCTATTGTCATGTATGCCTGGAGTGCCCAGCATCCGGCCGCGCTTCACTAGTTACTCGCGGCTTCAATTGGTGTGATATACTACTGTTGTTATCTCCAGTAACGTCTGGTTACTCGTGTGATGCATCTTCTTTATAATACTTAGATTAAATTATAGACACGATATGTCTGATACTGATTCAACAACGACTGGTAGTACTACACCAGAGACTACTCCTGAGGTGCCAGCAACAGATACGACCTCAACGCCGAGTGAGACGCCGCTAGTGACTGATACATCTGCATCAACCGAGTCAGCGCCTGTTACTACTCCGGATACATCATCAACTCCAGCCACTCCTGAAGCTACCGCGAATCCAGTGTCGTCAGAGACCCCTGTCAGTACACCAGCTGCAGCAGCGCCGGTGGTAACCGATGATGCAACAACAGCCGCTATGGATGCGCGTCGTCAGATGCTTACTCAGTATGGTATCGCATTTGGTATTGTGCTTCTCATGGGGGCCGGACTCTGGTATGTGCTTGAACAGCAGGGTCGTGTCGAAACTAAACTCTTTGAAAGTATTACCGCAATGGTTAATCCTGCGCCAGCTGCCGTGGTTGTAAATGGAACTCGAATTGAGCAGGCACTCTACGATAAGAACTACGCTCAGTTAAGTGCACAAGCAGCCCAACAGGGACTTGATGCTGCGACTCCAGAGGTCGCTGCACAAATCAAACAGCAGTCCATTGATATTGTGGTGAATAGTGAACTTCTTCGACAGGCGGCCAGAGCAGCTGGTGTCGAAGTGACACAAGAGCAGATTGATGATCGCTATGAGCAGATTGTTACGGCCCAGGGTAGTCTCGATCAGCTGAAGACACGCATGACTGAGCTCGGTATTACCGAGGAGAGTCTTATGATGGATATTGAAGATGAAATTCTTATTCAGACGCACCTCGCATCAGCAGTTGATAGTTCATCAATAACTGTAACTGAGGAGGAGGTAAAAGCACTCTACGATAGTATCGCTGGTAATGCTGCAGTTGATGTGCCACCACTTGAGGAGGTCCGTGCACAGGTAGAGCAAGAGATTCGCTACGGCAAAGAGCAGGAGCTCATTAGTGAGTATATTGAGACGTTGAAGAAGGACGCAACAATCGAGGTCTTGATCTAGTCTTCCTGTAGTGAAATGTCTGGTGCGGTTAATGAGTACGCGAAGAGAGTAACCTATCGCGCTTCAGAGCGAGTCGCGTTGTTGCGGAGTCTCTCCGTCGGTGAACAGAGTGCAATTTTGCAGTCGGTTTCTCCGTATGTGCAGCAACAGGTCCTTCGAGATTTCACCAATCAAGAAATTATCGATGTGCTTGACCATATGGATCTCCAAGCAGCCCAGCAGCTTGTTACTCGTATCAAGGATACGAAGCGACGAGAAAAGATTGTCAATCAGCTTAAGGCAGACATTAAAGATAAAGTAGAGTTCTTCCTCCGGTTTCATCCTAAGGCTACATTCTCACTCGTACATTTTAACTACGTCTTTATTCCTGGCGCTACAACCGTGGGTGAGGCTGGTGAGATAATTGAATCGCACTACGAAGAAACGGGGAAGTTTCCGGAGATACTTATTCACGAGGCGGGTATGCTCATGGGTGAGGTCCCGTTTGGTGTGTTGGTACGAGAAAAGAACGCGCTCCCGCTCAGCAAATTTGTGCAACCGGTCACTACGATTACCTACCAAGCTGAGGTAGGGGAGATACTTGAAACTATTGCGAGTTCAGGCAAGCGGAAGGTGGTGGTGCTCGATCACGATAGCAGTGTGCTTGGTATCATCTACGCTGATGATGCCCTTGAGCTATTCGGTCATTTGCCGGCTGAATCCCTCTACTCTTTTACGGGTGTTGATAGTAGTGAACGGCCGTTTGATTCACCGATGAAGAAGTTCAAGAATCGCTACGTGTGGCTCGCTATCAATCTCGTGACGTGCTTTATGGCAGGTAGTGTTATCTTAGCGTTTCAAGATACGGTGGATGCACTGACGATTCTCTCCGTCTACATTCCGATTGTGGCAGGTATGGGAGGGAACGCTGCGAGTCAGACCTTTGCGGTCATGCTCCGCGGCATTACCCTGGGTTCAATTACCCTCAAGAATGCTTGGCCAGCAATTAAAAATGAACTCATTGCAGCGCTCATGAATGGTGCGGTGATTGGTCTCCTTGTCGCTCTGGTATCTATTCTCTGGAATCGAGATCCGATGCTTGGGCTTGTCGTTGCGCTCAGTATGGTGGGTGTACACGTCGTTGCAGGCTTCTTTGGGGCACTCGTGCCACTCATCATTAAGCGATTTGGTAAAGACCCGGCCGCTACGTCGATGATATTTATCTCGACGACCACTGATGTCTTTGGGCTCCTACTCCTCCTTGGGCTCGGTGCATGGATACTGATGTAGTCATAAATAAAAGACCATTCCGTGGAATGGTCTTTTATTTGTGGGTGTGAGGCTTGGTGCTGTGAGCGTGAGTACATTCACCGTGTACGACCAGTTCAATATTCGTAACGTCAAAATTAGGAATATTGAGAACTTTCTTAAGTGCAGCATCATTAATACTGAAGTGAATCACCTTGTCGCAGTCATCGCAGACAGCATGATGGTGCGGGTGTTCTTGGTATTCAAACTTAGCTTCATTGCCATCGAGGTGGAGTTTCTTGAGGGTGCCATTTTTTGCAAACGCCTCGAGGTTGCGGTAGATGGTGACGAGGTTGATATGAGGAAGCTTTGCATGCACCTCCGCAGCACTCATGCCGCCATGGTTTGCGGTTACTGTGTCAAGGATTTCTTGGCGGTGTTTGGTTTGACGCATAGTTGTTAGTATGTACGGTATCGCGTTTAAAACATTCGGTCAATCAGTAAACGTATAATTCTCTTGACACGAGCGTGAGTGATCAAGAAGTACACCCACAGAATACTCAGAACACCACTACTGAGGAGGAGTAATGCACTCACCGTTTGGAGTGTGGTGGTGTGATTTGACGGTAGTCCGCAGACAGTACACATATGACAAAGTATAACGAAAAAATAAAAAGTGGGACATCCGATGCGGATGTCCCATGTGTTAGTTAACAGTCAGCAAAGGCAATTGGGCCGCCCTGCGATTGGAGCTGCATGATTGTCCGCTCGTCCTCGTCAGGTTTCCGTCCGCCAACTTTACCCCCGCAGCAGTTGTAGAAGGTAAGAGTCTGTCCATGACACACATGTTGCTCGACGAGGGGCCGCACTGCATCAGATGCATGAATGCGAATCAGCTGTTTGCCGAGTTTTGAGTTCGGGTCCTCGAGCCAGCTGACTCCCTCTGGATTTTTCATAGCCTCATGCGCGAGCTGATGTAAGTAATCGACCGCTTCCTTGCAGTCTATCTTCACCGCCGCAAGCAGGAGGCTCTTTGCCTCAGTCGGAGCGATAGTAGTGAGGTCGAGGTTGCGCTCTGCTGCCAGGCGCATAATGGAAGGGAACGACATGGTTTTTCTCCATTAAAAGAACAGCGTTGGCAGTGTCGCAATGTGCGTCTGCCGGGGACAAGCGTTTCGAACCGCTTGTCCCCGGCAGAAACAATTCATTGATGAAGTGCCTGCAGGCTTGCTTTTAACGCTGTTTTTGTGCGCTTCTTACACGTTGCTAAGATAGTGTGAGCGGCAGTTAAACTATCTGGCGTAAGGGTGCTCTGATTAAAGGTTTTGATACCACTATCTGCTGGTATTGTTGCAATGATAGTCTCATGAGTCGTTGGAGTACTTCGGTTCCCAACTATATGCGCGGGTATACTTGTTTTAGTTGCCAGCGTCATGATTTGGGTGGCGACTCGTTCACTGTTTTGATGATGTTCGGCTAGCACGATGAGTGCATCTACTCCGACATATAGTCCATAGTTCATCATGTCAACTCCAGCCACGCCATCGATGATAATCATTTGGTTGTTCGTTGGAGAGAGGCAGGGAAGGAGCCATTTTAGTCCAGCGCTATGGCCGTGGGCACAGCGACCACTACCAAGAATATCGGTGCTACCCAGTCCGACAACTCCGACCTTGATATTTAGTGGAGTCTTGTGCCAGAAGGTATCAAGTTGATTGTCGGTGAGGGGAATAGTAGTTGGGTAGCTCGTGTTGTTTAAGAGACTGCCCCACGGTACCGAGTCATCGAGCTTGAGGATGCTCCTGATTAAGGTATGGTGTCGATGAAAGGTGTCCGTTGTGTCGCTAACGGTGATACCAAACGTGGCAGCAGTATCCATATTGTGATCAGCGTCTATAACATAGACATCTTTACCGTTGGCCGCAGCCACATTCGCCAATAGCCACGTAACAGCGCTTTTCCCCGAACCCCCCTTACCGACAACAGCGATTTTCATATGCAAGTAATTTGCATTTAATCATAAAGTGATAATTTGTGCAAATCATTTGCACAAATTAGGAATCTTTGTTACTCTTTCCCCATATGGAATTACAAATTATTGGTGCTGGCCTCCTTGTGATGCTCGCCTCATTGTCAGGTGTATTATTTACCCATAAAGTGGCTGCGCGGTTTTTGGCTGAAAAGCTTTCATTCCTCGTTTCATTTTCTGCGGGTGTGTTTTTGGTGACTGCCGGTGCGTTGGCACTTGAAGTGTTTGAACTCGCTGATACACCACTCATGGCGGTGTTCTTCATTGGTCTCGGGTATGTGCTCGCCTGGGGTCTTGAGTTCCTTATTCCTGATACGCATCAACATCATGATCCAGAGTGTGACCATGATCACCAGCATGGTTCGAAGAAAAGTGCACGTAAACTTATTGTTGGCGACGCGGTTCATAATGTAGCGGACGGTATCATCCTCGTGCCAGCATTTCTCGTTTCGCCAGGACTCGGTGTGGCAGTGACTGCTTCAATCTTGATTCACGAAGCGCTCCAGGAAGTATCAGAATTCTTTGTCTTAAAGCAGGCTGGCTACAGTACGAAGCGTGCGCTCCTCATCAATTTTGCCGTATCAAGTACTATCTTTATTGGTATTGGACTTGGCTACTTCGCGGTCGTGAGTCACGATCTTGAGGTGCTCCTTCTTGCCTTGGCTTCTGGCTTCTTCCTCCATGTGGTGTTACATGACCTTATCCCGAAGCCTCATCAGCATGACGATAGTACTGGCTTTATGAAGCACGTCCTCGTGCTCCTCATTGGTCTTGCGCTCATGTCTCTCATTGCGTTTATGATTAAAGGCGAGCATGTTCATGGTGATGCTCATGCTCACTCGGAAGAACATCACGACGCCGAGCACGCCCATAATGAATCTGATCACGTGCATGAATAAAACCCCGATTCCAGTTACCGTCCTCTCCGGATTTTTAGGGGCAGGGAAAACCACAGTACTCAACCATATTCTCAAAAATCGACACGGTAAAAAGTTGGCGGTGATCGTCAATGACATGAGTGAGGTCAATATCGATGGCGAGTTAATTACGGGCGGGGAAGTGCAGTTTGATAGGCATGAAGAGCGCCTGGTCGAAATGAGTAATGGTTGTATTTGCTGTACGCTCCGTGAAGACTTGTTGGTTGAAATTGAAAAATTGGTCGCGGAAGGGCGATTTGATGGGATTGTGATTGAGTCATCGGGTATCTCTGAGCCATTACCAGTAGCTGAGACATTCACGTTTGAACAATCAAATGGACACGTGCTCAATGAGAGTGCGCGACTTGATACTATGGTCACGGTGGTCGATGCTGCACAGTTGCCACGATTATGGCAGGAGACCGCGACTCTTAATGATTTGTCGATGACTGCTGGCGAAGGTGATGAGCGTACACTCGTCCATTTACTCGTTGATCAGATAGAATTTGCTAATGTCATCCTCCTTTCAAAGACTGACATTGCCACCCCTGAGCAGATGTCCTTCACTCAAGGATTAATTCAAAGACTGAATCCAGGTGCGCGGGTGTATACCATTGCTCACGGTGAGATTGCGCTCGATGCAATTTTTGATACTGGTTTATTTAGTATTGAAAAAGCTGCGCAAAATGCCGGTTGGCTCAAGGAGTTGCGAGGGGAACATGTCCCTGAGACGGAAGAATATGGTATCAGTAGCTTTGTCTTTACCGCATCACGTCCTTTCAATCAACAAAAACTCACTGAGCTCCTTGAAAGTGGTGAACTCAAGAATATTGTCCGTTCCAAAGGTTTTGCTTGGATTGATACGATACCTACGACCGTGACCCTGTGGTCGCAGGCAGGGAATATCATCAACCTCGATCCGTATGGTGTCTGGGAGGATCAGACACGGGCACAACAAAAAATCGTATTTATCGGTACCAATCTCGATAAAGAGTATACGCGAAGTCTACTCGATGCAGCGCTTGCGGATTAGCAAGTATTTGTCATAATCAGCCGGGTTCAATCAAGGAGGGCGCTATGTACCCCATTGTCACCACTGGTGATCGGAACGTCCTTAAAGCGTTCTTTACAAACACTACTTCACTTGGATTAATAGCCTGTGCCGGTGGTATCCGCAATTCCTTTCTCGCTGGGGCACATATCTACTGCCGACAACAGCGTGGTCGGTTGCGTGAGCCGGTGGCGTGTATTGGTGTATCGAGTGGGTATGCGACTCGTGCGTATTATCAAGGTAGTGGTAAAGCTACCGACGTACGTGTGTTTTCTCATGACATGAGTACCACTCGAGGTCAGCTGTTCAAGCTCACACGGCGTCATCCGTTTGACGTTGATTACGTTGATGCAGTATTTCGTTACGGCAGTACTGGTCGTCCGATTCATGCGTCTCAGGTAATCAACCATCCAACGAAACTCTACGGTCTCTTGGCCGATCCACAGACTGGTCAGGGGTTTGTCTGTAGAGCTGAGTCGAGTGAGGAGGTGTGGGACTTAGCAACAGCGTCGAGTGCGGTCACCGGTTTTTCTCGACCAACCTTCTTTCGTGGTCAGTTAGTGACAGATGGTTATGCGAGTGATTCTCATCTGCCAGTTGATGAACTTATCCGACTTCATCCAGAGGTGACGGATATTCTTATCTTTGCTGCGCAGCATTACGAAGATAATCCACGACCAGCATTAGCACTTGAAATGTTCTTGTATCGCACTGGCTTTGCTACCGCGAGTCGGCCGATGCAGAGGCTCATTCGTACTCGCCATATGCGGTTCATGGCAGAGGCACAGCGAGTGGTTCATGCTCGCCATGTTGGTGGACGTCGGGTGTGTATCGTGTGGTTGCCACGACCATATCATCCCATCTATGTATCGGAACGTGAGTCTCGTGACTTAATCCGGATGGGTTACTATACGATGCGAACCTTACTTGAAGCGGTCGGTGTCCCATGACACTGACCGCTCTTCTTTTTGTATTGACGCTTGCTATACTGTATACATAACAATAATTGTCATTTATGTTTTGGGTCATTCTTATTATTTTATTGGTGTTACTGCCAACCATGATTTATGTGGTGCGTGGTAAAACGGCCGCCATTCTCGAAACCTTCGGTAAGCCGCATAAGACTGCAGTCTTCCCGGGACTCCACGTGAAGGCGCCATGGCCGATTACGACGATTGTCGCGCGCGTAAATCTTCAGATTCAAGAGATTCACGCTGATGTCTCAGTAAAGACGAGCGATAATGCTTTCCTCACACTCCCGGTCAAGGTGCAGTACCGCGCGAGTGATGATGGAGCGGGGGCGGTTAAGGCCCACTACGAGCTTGAGGCGCCAGAGAAGCAGATTACCTCGTATGTCCTAAATAATGTGCGCCAGACGGCGTCTGGTATGGAGATGACTGATCTCTATGCGAATCGTGACAATGTCGAGCAACAAGTACAAGCAGCACTATCTGAGCAGTTTGCCCGCTTTGGGTACATCATAGAGAATGTGCTCGTTGATGAACCGCAGCCAAGTGTTGAGGTACGAGATGCGTTTAATCAGGTGATTGCGAGTAAGCGCCTTATGGAAGCAGCGCGCAACGAAGCCGAAGCACAGCGCATCAAACTCGTAGGAGCTGCTAAGGCTGAGGCTGAGAGTAAGAAACTACAAGGTGAGGGTATGGCGCAGATGCGCGAAGCGGTCGCCCGTGGTCTTGAAGAAGCAATGAAGACTATGAAAAGTGCCGGGTTGAGCTCTGAGCAAGCGATTGCGTTTCTCTCTGATACGAATCGGCTTGATACCATCACGAGTGCGGCGACACACGGCAACACTATTATCATTGATGCTGGCTCAAACAAGGATATGGCGGGTATGGCAGCCATCCTTGAATCAGTCAATGCGAAAGGGAAGTAACTAATACATGTATCTTATGAATATCCCACTCTTTGCGAGTCTCTACGCCATTTCGGTCCCAATCTTTTTTGCCATTGATATGCTTTGGTTAGGATTTATAGCGAGCGATTTTTATCGAACGAGACTTGCTCACTTGATGGGTGATATCAACTGGACAGCGGCGATTATCTTTTATCTCGTCTTCCTTGTTGGTCTTACTATCTTTGCGACGTATCCAGCGGTGACGAAAGGAGCATGGACCCATGCACTCATTATGGGTGCACTCTTTGGCTTCTTCACATACGCCACATATGACCTGACTAATCTCGCTACGCTCCGCGATTGGCCACTCTCAGTTGCGATTGTCGATATGATCTGGGGGACCATCCTCGGGGCCTCGGTAGCGGTCCTGACCTTCTTTATCTATGGATATTTTGCGTAGGTTTTTTATTCCGGTAGCATTAATTCTACTTGGTGGTCTTGGGTGGTACCTGCTCGCACCGTTCTTTCACACCGAGACGGTGGTACCACTAGTGAAAGAGACAACGAGAGCGCACTATGAACCACTCATGCCGATGAAGATTGGCGAGGTCGCAGTGCAGGCTTCGATTGCTGATTCACCAGAGGAGCGACAGCTTGGCCTCTCTGGAACAACCATGTTGCCGTCTGATGTAGTAAAGCTCTTTGTCTTTGATGCTGAAAACAAGTGGTCATTCTGGATGAAAGATATGCTCTACAGTATTGATATCATATGGATCAACAGTGATGGGGAAGTGGTTACTATCAAAGAGTCGGTGGCACCAGAGACCTTTCCCGAGAGCTTTACGCCAACTGATCCAGCCAAGTACGTGATTGAGACTGTGGCTGGCTTTTCACGCGAGCATGGGATTGTCCCTGGCACCAAAGTCACCCTCCCTGATGGTATTTAATTTTCTGTAAATTGTGGTATAGTGATAGTGCACGATGATCGCTCGGCTGGCAACAGTTGAGAGGAAAGTCCGAACACACCCATGGTGACATGGAGACGCGTAGCGGGTAACACCCGTCTGTGGTGACACAAGAGGTGCGAACAGAGACGCCAAAAGCGAAAGCAGATGGATTCCCACGTGGAATAGTCTTTTTGGCAACAAATAGATTGAAACGGCTAAATCCTTACGTGTGTGCAAGGCCGCGCTGTCCTGGGCAGTGACCGTCACGTTTTGATGGTTAGTGCCCGGGACAGAGAGCCGCATGAGGTGATGGGTAACCATCATCCCAGGTATATGATCATCCGGGGGCAACCCTGACAGAATTCGGCTTATGTGTACAACTACCCGCCCCCTTTTGGGGGCGGGTAGTTGTGTATGGTATGATTGAATCTATATTAGCCAAGGAGGTTTAGTATTTTTGTATGGATGTACCAACGTTTACACCGCAACGCGCAATTCCAGTAGACACAATTAGTGAAAAACTCTTTTCGGTGAGTCGAGGCATTTTGCTGGCAGTGGTCGGATTACTGCCAATTCTGTTTATTCCTGGTTTGCTTGAAATTGCGACCCCGGTAAAAATCTTTGCCGTACTATTTGCCATTGTGGCAGCGGTGATTGTTGCTAGCCTTGGTCTCCTTCGGGCGGGTGTCCTCAGTATTCGACCGATACCACTTCTGCTTGCATGGTGGGGTGTCGTTGGAGCTACTGCAGTTGCGGGACTTATGGCTCCACAAATGCGGGTAGCATTCCTTGGAGACGCGCTTGAGACCCATACGGTCGGCTTTCTCCTCCTTCTTGGTGTACTGATGTCGCTCATGCTCCTCTTCAAAAAGGCAAAGAGTTCGATTATGTACTTCTATGGTTTGCTCTTTGTGTCTGCAATACTCCTTTCACTATTTCATATAGTGCGCCTCGTCTTTGGTCCAGAGACACTCTCATTTGGTGTCTTTGGTAATGCAGCATCTACGATTGTTGGTAGTTTTAACGATCTTGGTCTCGTGCTCGCGCTTACTATTATTGTTGGCCTCATTACTCTGGTGCAGCTCCCAGTCCAGCGTCCGCTCACGATTGCGCTCGCGGTATCGATCTCGCTATCGCTCATTATGCTCACTGTGATTAACTTCTTCATGGTGTGGGTGTTCCTCGGTCTCTTTTCACTCCTCCTCGTGATGTATAGTCTCACGAAGGGTCGTATGGGTGGCAAATCAGTTGCTATTTCGACTGATGGTCCGTCGCTCACCGTGACGGTACTCTCGCTGGTGGTGTTTGTGGTATCAACCGTATTTATCATTGGCGGTGCATCACTTGGTGCTTGGGTATCAAATAAGACCGGTGTTTCATACCTTGAAGTGCGTCCATCTGTCTCGGCAACACTTGATATTATGCGTCAGACTTATGGCGATAATGCCTTTGTTGGGAGTGGCCCAAATCACTTTGCCGAGTCATGGGTAAAGTTTCGTGACCAGTCAATCAACGAAACAGTTTTCTGGAATGTACCATTTAACGCAGGTAGTGGGTATATACCAACCTGGTTTGTAACAGCTGGACTCGTTGGTGTACTCGCGTGGCTTATCTTCATTGGCTTCTTTTTGTGGTCTGGTATTCAGACATTGCTCCGTAATACGGCTGACGATAAGTTTTGGTACTTCATAGCGACCATTAGTTATGCGGTGAGTTTCTTCGTACTCATTATGTCGATTGTGTATGTTCCAGGTCCAGTGGTCCTCATTGTGGGCGCGGCTACACTTGGTCTCTTTATGGTGGCCTCAGAACAACTCTCATCGCGTCCGGTGCCAAGCTTTAACTTCCTTACATCAGCTCGAACTGGCTTTGTTCTCATAACAGCTGTAATGGTCATTATTATCGGTTCAATTGGTGTGGGGTACCAAGGCTTCCGTCAGCTCATGGCACTTGATACCTTCGCAGCTGCAGCCACTATTCCGCCGAGCGTGAATCAGTCAACGCAAGTGATGGAAACAGTCGCTCGAGCCTATAGTTTCCACCAGAGTGATGTGTTTCTCCGCGAGCTCGCAGCGTACAAGCTTGTAGAGATGCAGTCCCTTGCGAGTATCCAGTCGCCAAATCAAGGTGATACTGAACGGTTCCGTCTCGCGGTTGAAGCTGGTCTTGAAGCGAGTAATGAAGCGATTGCCCAACGAGGCAGTGATGCTCGGAATTGGGCTGTCCGAGGAGATATCTACACAGCACTTGCTGCGGTAGGAGTAGAAGGGGCGGCTGACCGAGCGCTTGCAGACTACAATGAAGCCCGAGCACGTGATCCGAAGAATCCATATTACGATCTCCAGGCAGCGATTATCGCAGCAACGAGCAACAAGCCTGATGAGGCACGCACTAAGATTGCGGATGCGCTTCGTCTCAAGTCTAACTATACTGATGCTCTCATGCTCCTCTCACAGATTGATATCGCGAGTGGCAATATCAAGGAGGCGATTCGTACCACCGAGTCACTCATCTCAATTGAGGTAAATAATCCTGGACGATACTACCAGCTCGGTGTCTTGTATTCTGCTGATCAAAACCGCACCGCTGCAATTGATGCCTTTAATCGTGCGATTGCCCTTAATCCACAGTACGCAAATGCTCGCTACCTCTTGGCATTAGAATACCTCGCAGCTGGTAATAAAGACGGGGCCATCAATGAGCTTAAGGTGGTTCGTGACCTCAATCCGGATAATGCTGGAGTAGCAGAACTCATTTCTCAGATTGAGAGTGGTGAGGTGACAGCAGACACAGTACGTAACGGTAATACTCAGGTAACTGAACCAACACCAGTTGAAGCGAATGATGATGTGGTGACGACTGATGAAGCACCAGACTCTGATTTGGTAACTCCAGTGAACACTGTGCCAGCTAACGCCACAACCACTGAAGCGCAGTAATGGAGTATGGTGACCCGAGTCCTCAATCTCCTCTATCGAGAGGTCCGGGGTCTTCATCAGGCGGCCTATGTCGTCGCACTCTTTACATTGGCATCACAGATTCTTGCCATCGTTCGTGATCGCATTCTTGCACATACGTTTGGCGCAGGATACGAGCTCGACATCTATTACACTGCGTTCAGGATCCCTGATCTACTCTTTGTCCTCTTTGCATCGGTTCTCTCGGTGTATGTACTCTTGCCATTTGTAACGAGAGCACGAGCTGAGGAGGAAGGGGCTGGTAAGGTGGTGTTGGCGCAGATGTTTACGCTATTTCTTGTTGTTTACTCAGTTGCTGCTGCTGCTGTCTTTGTGCTTGCACCATACATCGTACCGCGACTCTTTACTGGTTTTTCCCCCGAGGCATATGGTGAAATCGTGCTTCTCTTGCGAATCTTGTTACTTCAGCCACTCTTCTTAGGTATATCGAGTCTTTTTGGTGTAGTTACACAGATTCATCATCGGTTTGTCATCTACGCCCTGTCACCACTCCTCTACAACATCGGCATTATCTTTGGAGCGATAGCACTCTACCCACTCTTTGGTGTAGCCGGTCTTGTGTATGGTGTAGTTATCGGTGCGCTTGGACATGCACTCGTACAGTGGCCGCTCGTGCGTCGCTCGGAGCTCGCCTTTGGGGTAGTGTGGCGGATAGATTGGCGCTTACTTGGCTCGGTCGCGAAGGTGGCATTCCCGCGGGCACTGACACTCTCATTTGGGCAACTCCAGATGTTGGCGTTTGTGACACTTGCAAGTGCGATGGCGGTTGGTTCGGTGGCTGTCCTCCAGTTTGCCTACAACCTCCAATCAGTACCGCTGGCTATTATCGGGATGAGCTATTCTGTCGCCGCCTTTCCGGTGTTAGCTGATTTGTTGGCGCGTCAAGAACGTGAGAAGTTTGTTTCGTATGTGATGACGGCACTCCGGCATATCATATTTTGGTCAGTACCGATGATTGCGCTTATTATCGTACTTCGTGCCCAGATTGTCCGTGTGCTTTTAGGAAGTGGGTCGTTTAACTGGGATGATACACGCCTTACGGCGGCAGCGCTCGCCATCTTTGTGGTGGGACTCCTCGGGCAGGCGGTTCTCCTTCTGCTCGTGCGGGCGTTTTATGCAGGGGGACGTACAGCGGTACCGCTGGTGCTCTCAGGTCTTGGGGCACTAGTTGGTACGGTTGGTGCCTACGTTCTCTATACATTCTTCGTAGCAAATGCCGCCTTCGCCACCAGTCTCACCAGTCTCCTTCGTCTTGAAGGGGTGACTGGTGTTGAGGTACTTATGATTCCCCTTGGGTTTGTGGCTGGTGTTCTCCTCGAACTCATCATTATGCTGCTGGTCTTTGCGCGCGTCTTTGGTCTTCCGCTCCGCTCACTCGCTCGACCATTTGCGCAGGCTTTTCTCGCAGCTGCAGTGGGTGGCTTTATGGCGTATCTCGCGCTGGCGTTTATTGTTGAAGGCGTCAACCAAAATAAGTTTATTGGTATCTTTATCCAAGGGACAGCCGGCGGTGCACTAGGCCTTTGTGGTGTGGTAGCGACCTACTACCTTCTTCGCTCAGTAGAACTCTTTGAGTTAACCAAAGCCTTTAAAACCAAGCTCTTTAAGACGGATGTGGTGGCGCCACAGCCGGATATTCTCTAGGTCCTCAACGGCTAGCATTTTTAGCCTTAACACGGTATTGTACAGACACCTATGACGTCCCATATCCGTAATTTTAGTATTATTGCCCACATCGACCACGGCAAGTCGACCTTGGCTGATCGTATGCTCGAGCATACGAAGACGGTTGAGCAACGCAAAATGAAAGAGCAAGTGCTCGACTCGATGGAGCTTGAGCGTGAACGTGGTATCACTATAAAGATGCAGCCGGTACGCATGAAGTACGTACATAAGGGGTCTGAGTACCAGCTCAACCTCATTGATACACCGGGGCACATCGACTTTTCGTACGAGGTGTCACGAGCTCTCAAAGCAGTAGAAGGGGTGCTCCTCCTGGTTGATAGTACACAGGGTATCCAGGCGCAGACCCTCACGACACTCTCAATGGCTCGTGAGCAGGGCCTTACGATTATCCCTGTCCTCACAAAGACCGATATGGCGCACTCGCGCCCTGATGAGATAGCGGAGTCAGTGATGGAGCTCCTTGATTGTACACGAGAGGACATTCTCCTTGTGTCTGGTAAGACCGGGGCGGGCGTGCCAGAGCTTCTCGCTGCCATTTGTGAGCGTATACCAGCTCCTCGCCCAAGTGAGCTTTTGGCATACCGTGGACTCATTTTTGATTTTCAGTATTCGAACCATCGCGGGGTAATCGTCTTTATGCGCGTCTTTGATGGGAGTGTGAAGAAGGGAGACCAGCTCCGTTTTGTGGCGAGTGGCAAGAGCTTCATTGCGCAAGAGGTGGGAATGGTTACACCAGGGGAGGTGCCGGTAGCTGAGCTTAAAGAAGGGGAGATTGGCTATATTGTGACTGGTATTAAAGAGCCGGGTATCGCCTCAGTGGGTGATACGCTCGTGCTTGAGAAAAATCAGGTACCAGCGCTCGCTGGCTACCAAGAGGCACGTCCGGTCGTGTGGGCATCAGTCTTCCCAGATAGTCAGGATGACTTTACGATGCTTCGCCAAGCACTCGATAGACTGAAGCTCTCTGACTCATCACTATCCTACGAAGAGGAATCGTCGGGTGTCCTCGGTCGCGGCTTCCGATGCGGCTTTCTTGGGATGCTCCACCTTGAGATTGTGACCGAACGCCTCCGCCGTGAGTTTGATATTGAGATTATCATTACCTCACCGTCTATTGCGTACGAAATAACCTACGATGATGGTCACATTGAGTCTATTTATGCCGCGTCGCGTTTCCCTGATCATGGTGAAAAGGTGTCTATCCGTGAACCATGGCTCTTAGGGCAGATTATTACACCGCCAGACTACCTCGGGAACATTATGACACTTCTGTTCGAGCACGAGGGGAGTATCATCGAGACTGAGGTTCTTAAAGACGGGCGTAATCTCCTGGCTATCGAGATGCCACTCCGCGAGCTCATGCGTAACTTCTTTGATAAGCTCAAGAACGCGAGTAGTGGGTATGCATCACTCTCGTACGAGATTGCTGAGATGCGGGCTGCGAGTGTGGTGCGCCTCGATGTGTTGGTGGCAGAAGAGCTCATTACTGCCTTTTCACGTGTCGTTGGGGAGCGTCGCGCTGAGTTTGATGCGCGAGCGGTCGTTGATAAGCTCCATGATAATCTCCCGCGTAATCAGTTTGTGACGAAGATTCAGGCGAAGGTCCGTGGCAAGATTATTGCTTCAAAGTCGCTTTCAGCGTTTCGTAAAGACGTGACGGGGTACCTCTATGGTGGCGATATCACTCGTAAGATGAAGTTGCTTGAAAAGCAGAAGAAGGGAAAGAAGAAGGCGCTTGAGTTGGGGAAGAATCGGGTGAATATTCCGCAAGATGTCTTCATGAAAATGGTTAAGTCTGATTAATTTTAACTAATCTGCTTTGTTGCGGTTCGTAAAAATTTTCTCACCGTACAGAAAGTACGACTCGTAAATTTTTACTTCTGCGCCTCGCACCTTAGTCAAAATAAATCATCCTACGTTCTCCACTTTTACGTAAACGTCACAGTAAATGTGTTTCGAGAGCTTAGGTAGTATAAAATATATGAAAACCCTTAAATTTAAACCACATCTAGTAGACCAGATTCTTGCTGGTACCAAAACTTCAACCTGGCGACTATTTGATGATAAAGATATCAAGGTAGGTGATGTGGTTGATTTTGTTGATAAAGAAACTGGAGTTGTATTTGGCGGGGCTACTATCACGGATGTAGTGATACGAACTCTCGGTACCCTGACAGATGCTGATTGGGAGGGGCACGAGCGATATGAGTCTGAGACTGCAATGTATGCTGAGTATCGAAGTTATTATGGCGATCGTGTCACTCAAGATACTGAAGTTAAAATAATCCATTTTGACTTTAAGTCTTCCTAGTCCCAGCTTCTATCCGTCATTGCGAGCGATAGCGACGCAATCCAGGGTAGTCTCACATAACACAAAACCGACCACGTAGCTCGTGGTCGGTTTTGTCTTTTAAGCAATACTAAAATCCAGCAAAGAGCGCCACAACCATACTAAGTATGATGAAAATGGCAATGACAATCCAGACGTACTTGATAATTTTTTTGGTGTTTTTATGGTAGAGAAAACTCATATATGATGGGCTTTTTAATGCTAGAATAGTAGCACATGTTACAGTTTTACCAAAAGCGTAGTTGGGTGCGGGTACTTCAGACTTGGTGGTTTGTTGGACTCCTGGCTTTTGTCTGCCTCCTCATGGCAATGGTGGTCTTTAATCGCTTTCAGATTGAACGGGAGATGTCTCAAAGGCGTGTAGAGGCAGAAGCGCACCTTGCAGCCCTCGAGGCGCGCAAGGCGGAGATTGAAGATAAGGTTGAGTATCTCGGTAGTGAGCGGGGGATGGAGGCAGAGATGCGACGCAACTTTGATGTAGCGCAGCCTGGTGAACAGGTCGTCATTATTCTCGATCCAAAAGACGAAGAGAATGCTATTGAGCCACTCGAACCGGTCCCCAAACAGGATACCCCTCCCTGGTATATTTTTTGGCGGTAGGGTATAATCTTAATAATTAGTGTTTAAGTAAATTGATATGAGTAAGTCTGTCACCATTTATAGTACCCCGGTCTGCCATTACTGCCATATGGCAAAGGATTTTTTTGCCGAGAATAACGTAGAGTTTACCGAGCATGATGTCGCCAGTGACCTCGAGAAGCGCAAGGAGATGGTTGATATGACTGGTCAGATGGGGGTACCAGTTATCCGCATCGGCGACGACGTGGTTGTTGGTTTTGATGAAGCGAAGGTCCGCGAACTCCTCGGTGTGTAACCCGCTCACCAATCGAAACACAAAACCTTCCAGTTAACTGGAAGGTTTTGTTGTTGTATACCTTCTGTCTCGGAATTTTACCCACCAAGCACCATGAGATTTTCTTGGTGTTTTATACTTCGCTACACAAGCCTTCTCGGTGGGATGTATATTTGCTATTTTGGTCGCTCTTATGCACAATTCGTTATATGAAAAGTGAGTTACTCAAACAGTTTGATTTATGGGCAAATACATGGCCGAGCTTCTTATGGGGCTTTATTATATCAATATCATTGGGATTGATGTATAGCTGGCCTAGTGTTGTAACTTTACTCAAAAATTGGGAGACCTTATTTGGATCTCTCATCGGAGCTCTGTTGCCTGTAATGATAGCAATACTGTGGAACCCTGCATCCAGTAAAATTAAAAAATACGAATCACTAAAAGAATCCCTTCGGGAAATAGAAATTGATACAACTCAAGTCATTAACGATATCTATGATATTCGAGGTATTTACCGTGATTTCATAGCTAATATTCGTTCACAAGTTGAGATATCTAGAGGTGATGAAAAGATTGGTCCACTTTTGTTTAATACTCCTCCAAAAAACTATATTTACAGAAACCCACAATTGATCAAGCATAAAACTGGCAGTATCTACCTGCATAACGTATTAATCGGTCTGGATAAGTGGACCCGTCAGACAAATACCGTTTTGGATAATATTATTGAGAGTACACTTGAAATACAAAAATCATTTACAGATAGATTCCACAAACTTCCACACCCTGCACCAAAAGTTGAATTCATAGAAATTAAAAATAACTACAACACTGAACTATTAAGGTTTGCTGATGAACTCCAGACAATTGAAAAGGCTTTTGCAAATGGACTTGAAGCCGCAATAATAGCTAAGGTATGTGGTCAAAAAATGAATAATTGGAACAAGTCGTTTATCTATTCAACGTTTCTTAAACATTTTGATTCCGAACACAAAGCTTATGTTCAAGCAGAGAAATATCCAAAAACTGAACTCACTATTGATATGTATGAGTCTGTCCTTCCTTTAATTAAAGAAGATGTAGAAGCACTGACCAAGATGATAAACACTGTAAAAGAGGTATAAATTTATTAATTCGATTTACTTAGAAGAGATACGATATTTTCAGCCTGCAGTTTCAGGAGCGTCAACTATTAGTAGGTCTTGCATGACATTGCAAAATTGTATTTTAGGCATATTCTTTAAACATGCTTGAAGATGTTTATTCTTTAAAAAACCTTGAACTCGCTTGGAAATGGATTAAGAGCAATCCAGATAAAAATTACAAGCAGTTTTTTCGGTCTGCATATCAAAAACACGAGTTGATTCGTGATAGTTTTCTTCGAGACTTACACGAAGATTTAACAAATGGAACATACGAACCTAATCATGCTTGTAAAGTATTTCTACCTAAGAAATCTGGAGTTTTACGACCGTACTCTCTTCTTACTGTGAGAGATCAGATTGTTTATCAAGCTTTCGCAAACGTTATTGCGGAGTCATTAGTAAAAAAGGTAGGTGGTGACTATTACAAAAAGATTTTTGGTCACTTATTTGCTGGAAAGGAAAATATTTGGTTCTACAAGAAATGGTCCGAAGGATATTCAAAGTTTAACAAAAGTGCAATAAAAGCATTTGAGTCTGGACAGGTATACGGAGCCAGTTTTGATTTAACGGCTTGCTACGACAGTATAGACCATGGAGTACTTTCGTATTATTTGATACAACTTGGCTTCGATCAGGAATTTTGTGATGCACTGTGCAGTAATTTGTCATGCTGGACTGCCACAAAGTACGATGAGCCTATTTATCAAGGACATGGAATACCTCAAGGTCCGTTGAGCTCAGGATTGATTTCAGAGGTAGTTCTGCATTCATTTGATAATGAGAAAAAGAAGCAAGATGTAACATACCTTCGTTATGTTGATGATATTAGATTGTTTTCTAAGTCTGATACCTCTATTCGAGCTCAACTCGTACACCTTGATCGGGTGAGTAAGAAAATTGGACTGTTCCCTCAATCTAGTAAAATTAAAATCCATAAAATTACTGACATTGAAGCGGAACTAAAATCCGTAAGTCATCCAATTGATGTGGATGTATGGAGTTCAAAGAAACAAAAACTGATAAGAAAAGATATTATTGAATCAAGTCCACGTTTTACAGTTGAAGATGTAACTAATTTCAAATTTAGTGTTGCATTGTGTAGACCTAGCAGTCAAGTTACTAAACGTCTGTGGAGGATTTATGATAAGGATCCGAGTATTTATCAAACCCTTTGTAGCTATTTAAAAAAGCACACTGAACTACCAGAATATTCATTTACTAAAGTAATAGCCGAAGTTAAAAAGAAAAATCCTTATGATGTAGTAAAGGCTGAGTTTATTAGTGTTTTAGATACCCTGAATTTAGACAAAAAACAAAAGAAGGAAGCTATCGGTGCAGTCAAATATTCAGTGTACCGCAGCGGAAAATCTCTCTACTCAGAGGCAGATGTCCTACTATCTTCTGAAGCCACAAAGTTTTTAATCAAATACGACGCACTCACGAGTAAACAGCTTGATTTTGCTGTAAACGCTCCGTATTGGTTCACACGTTTATCTATGGCAGAGGCGTTAATGACGAATACTACTAATCTTTTGCTTGATTCACGTAATAAATTATTAAAAGATAAATGCCTTGATGTCGCACTAACAACTGCAGAGTTGAGTTTCAGAAAAAAAATACAAATTAACAAAAGAATGAAATGTCACCAATTGATTGGAGTATACATGGGTAGCTACGCCATATCGGTAGATACAACTAAGGATTGCAAAATTGATCGCACGCTTCGAAAAATGTTCTCACTTAAGGATACATTCCCGTCGGTGAACTGGACGCGTCTTTTAGGAGATGAATACCCTCATGCACTGACTTGTATAGTTTCTTGTGGTTCTGCATTTACAACAAATCCAGGTGCTTGGTTAAACGAAATGGATACTTTCAATGAAATTGTGACGAGAGGATTGTTTGCTGTAGACAAAACAATAGGAGGAATGAGTCCAACATATGGCGGAATTTTTTCTGGTGGAAAGAACACGCCATTTTATAGGAAATACAGAACTACGTTTAGTGAGTTTAAAGCAATACATGACCGTCGAGTAACTAGTGTCACATCACACGCCTACACAAAAGATGGTTCAAAAAGCACACCTTTTAAATATCAAGAAAAGAAAGATTTTGCTCAGAAAATGCTGAACGCATTAATGGAGCTTTCGATTCGTTTCTCCGTATAACATTTACTGAAAATCGCTGTGACTATATTTGAGAGAAGTCATGCTATTGGGTTGGTATCGGAGTAGAATTTAAGCATTAAGTTTTAGTTTAGTGTCTGGGTATACACAGTTAATTGTATTTGAATGTTGAAACTAATTTTACCTAGAGTTACAAGATGCTGATGCATTTTGATAGAAAAGTTTCTCGATGCTTACTTAATAAGCGCAACTATTCAACCACCCTTTCGGATGGTTTTGGTTTATTGACATTACTGCTGTTTGTTAAGCGATTAAGTCTCCCGGTATATCTTCCTAGACTGTGCCCCCACCAGGAATCGAACCCAGATCGTTCCCTTAGGACGGGACTGCACTATCCGTTGTGCTATGAGGGCAGGTGCGGGTATCGTAGCACAAAACCCTGCTATACTAGAAGGGTATGGAACCGTCCACTCACAACCATGACGAAATTGTGAAGCTCCTCCGTGAGAATCAGGCGTTGTTACTTGAGAATAACGAGCTTCTGCATAAGCAGGAAGTGCGAGAGCGACGACGACTTATTTTTAAGGTGGTCTGGTACACCATTCTCCTTGGTATCCCGATGATTGCGTACTACTACCTCTACAGTATGTTTATGGGTACACTCAGTGGTGGGATGGTGTCTCCTACTGAGGGGGCAGTAACTCCAGAGACACTCAATCAGCTCTTAGAGCTGTATAACGTACGGTAGAGCGTATTTATATCTATTTATTCGCCCCACAGGGCTCATGGTTGAAAAATATCTATAAACAGGTACAATGTGCCACACTGCTTGGGTAGCTCAGTTGGTAGAGCATTTCCCTGAAGAGGAAGGGGTCGGCGGTTCGAGCCCGCCCCCAAGCACATATGAAAAAACTCCCCCCTGGGAGTTTTTTTCATATGTGCTTGGGAGGACGACATTAATATGTCGTCCGTGGCGGGCTCGAAGCTCCGGATGATGTCGTTGTAACTTATTGATGCATTCATCTTGCGTTATTTCATATATAATGAGTACATGTATCTTGAACAAGATTGGGTACCACCAAAAACCGAAGTAACAACCTTTATGAACCAGATTTTAGATGCTGGAGTTGTTTCTGAATCAGATCTCGCTCGCTATCGTGAACGCGGAGGGTCGATTGAAATGCTCCTGAACGATTTCGTTAAACAAGGGTACTTACTTCACGGTTCTGGCATTAAGGTGTCTGTTCTTGAACCGTTTGCGGGTGATGATGATCATGACGAAGAAAAGCGGGCTACTGGTGTCTATGCCACGTCGCTACCAGCGATAGCTCTCTTTAAGGCTACTGTCTCACAACAGGTATTAGAGTCCCAATTTACTTCTGTAACCAGCGGTTGGGGTACCGCCCATGAGGATGGTCAGTTGATAGCGAAACTTTATGCTACAGAATCAATTGATAACGCTCGTCGAAATGGGTTTGTGTATGTAGTTTCTCGCGATAGTTTTACAAAGATTGATGAGGGTGAATATATTGCTTCGGGTCCTGTGACTCCAGTTGTATGTGTGCCAGTGGAGTCTATGGATCTAAGTACACCTGTAGAATCTAGTTATGAAAACAATCATTCTTGATCATGACATAGGTACTAATCCTGACGACTTTTTTGCGTTACTCTTACTGCTTAACAGTCCTGAGGTATCTCTTGCTATGACAATTTCCGGTAATAACTTTCCGCTAGAACGAGCACAGATGATGGGTCATATACTCGCAAAATCTGGGAACGAGCATATACCAAGTTATGTTGGAGAAAAAACTGGTACGATTGATTTTTATGGACAGAGATACCAATCTGATCTGGTTGTAGAGGATAGTTATATTGAGGCAGTAAAGAGAATTATTGAATCATCTAACGAAGTTGTCTATCTATGTATTCAGGGGATGTCTAATCTCGCTACGTTCTTAAATACGTATCCAATGTACCAAGATGCATTCACTGTGGTGCATATGGGTATGCGTAGACCCACCGAGATCTATAGTAGCGGTGGCACAAATATGGAAGCTGACCTAAACGCTGCACACTTTGTGTATCAGCTCGGCCTAAAGAAATTATTTGTGGTTGGTGGTCATACCACCACTCAAGATGCTATTCGAGTTACACCGCAGACTACGCTTTACAAAAAATTAGAGACTTCGACAGAACCGTTACATAGAATGTTATTTGCCGATTTGTTGGCATTTTATGAACGGCGCGGTATTTGGCCAGCGCTCCATGATCCACTTGCAACATCAGTCGCTTTGGGTCGAGAGTATGTTACGTTTGATGATGTTGCTGTGACATTTAGAGATGATGGCTGGTATCAAATTGACGGGCAAACAAATGTTCTTCTTTCAAATGATATAATCCATGATTATCAAGGTTTTATGGAGTTGTGCACTGAGCGTATTTGATTTACTCAAATAGCGCCCTAGACAAACAAATTATTGTGGCATATCATAAATCTGCTATGAAGTTGACACACCACATCGCTACCTGGAGCAGTTTCTCCTCATCCTGTGTATCTCGTATCCGCACTGGACGGTAGCGTTTGAATCGTTGACTCTCAATTATTCAAAATCCGCCGTCTGAGGCGGATTTTACATTCAAAAGACGATGCTCAGAATTGTTCATTGAGAAAGTAGAAAAGAGGGAGATAAAGTATGTGTGAGTCTCTGTACTACACCGAGGATGCAACCCCGGTCCATAACATTCATTGTGATGAGGTGGAGGATGTTCCTAGCCATCAACTTTCGGAATCGGGTGTGGCTGACTATGATGTTGCCTATGAGTCGCTTCGGCGCATCATGGTCGCGGCTACCGAGGCGGTGACTGATTTGCCATCGCTCCGCGCGGCGGTGTGTGAGTGGGTGCTGGCGACCGAGCAGGTGCGTTCGCCACACCGTACGGCTCCAACCAAAGACGGAGTCGTTGTCCACTTTACGACGTTGTCTCAAGACGGGGCATGGCAATTCAATGTCTATCGGGTGGTGTGCGATATGAGTTTGCAAGGGAAGCTCCTTGCTCGGTACCATGACGGGTACTGGTGAACACAAAACCGGCGGACCAATCATGGTCTCGCCGGTTTTCTTGTCTACCTAGCCCTTAGCGTGGACTTGGGATTTGACCCGGAGTTGGGTGCTGCGGTTCTTATCAAGCTTCGGGAGGCGAATCTCGAGGAGTCCGTGCTTCTCCTGAGCATCGGCTTCATCGATAACGACTTCTTCCGGGAGGAGGAGGGTACGTGAGAACGAACCCCAGAAGAGCTCACGGTGGAAGTAGTTATCATCCGCCGTCTCCTGGAACTCTTCACGGATACCACGGATGGTCACCATATCGCGGGTGATTGAGATGTCGAGATCGTTTGGACTCACACCAGCGACGAGCGCCCGTATCACAATAGCGTCTGCGGTCTGGTACATATCGACGGGGAGTTCGCCCTCTTGTGGAGCGTGGTCGTGTATATCACCATCCTGCCAGGAGTCTTCTTCTGGTTCAGCGTACTCGTCGACTTCTTCTTCCTCGTCCCCGTAGGCATGGTCGTCATTAAGGACACGATCGTAATCGTCGTGTTGGACGTTGCCGGTGAGGCGTTCGAGGAATGATGGTTTTTTCATAGGAATGAACTATACAGTCTTACGTTCTAGCTGTTTGATCTTTTCAAATAAGAGGAAGAGCACGATGATGCCAATCCAAACGAAGAGGAAGACACCAAGGATGGTCTCCCCACGTGCATCCATTATAAAAAAGTTAAAGAGGGCATGCAATACAATAGCCAGGCATAACCCAAACATGCCGGCGACGATTTGCATGACCTTACTTTGATAAAAGGCAAAAGCCAAGAGGACACCGACGGTACCAGAAGCGAGGACATGAAGGAGGGTGGCACCGAGAAAACGGAAGGAACCAGTCAGAGTAGAATTGAGGTAATCACCAGCCATGAGTGGAGAGAGGAGAAAGAGGGTGTTCTCAAGGGCTGCGAACCCAAGCGCTATCGTAATCATGTAGATAATCATATCTATTGGCTCATCGACGGCACGGTTCCAGAGGATGACACCAACAGCAAGCATGTACTTAAGGGTCTCTTCGATAATTACCCAGGCGAAAATGAGGTCGATACCGGTATAGAGCTCAATTGCCATCTTTTGAAGCGGGAGAGCGAGGGGTACGACCGCCATACCTGCGATGAAGGTGATGGCGATAAGGAGTAGCGGCTCTGGTTTCTTCTTGTCTTCTCTAAGCCAGAACCATAGCCAAAAGATAGCGGGTATAAGACCGCTCGTGAAGGCAATTGCAAACGCCTGCGGCGTGATGTCCATGTCTGTATTGTAGCAGGGGAGATGTGTCTCAAGACTCAGTGTGGTGGGGAGACAGGATAAAGAAAAAGGCGCCCGTAAGCGCCTTTGTCGTCATTCTCTTTGCGTGACCATGTGCGAATAGTCTGCGCGCTCGATTTGCTTGAGAAGAACGGTGCTGTTCAGCGAAAACAGTTCGGTCGCATAGCGTCCACCCCCGACCACCTCATACCAATCTTCACCTCGAGCATCTAAAAGCAGATAGCAACAGATTGGTGTGGCGCGATTGATAAGGATGTCGACGAGAACGTCACCTTTTTCGTCAGGAATAGTCTTCCTCTTACTGAAAACAAGTGCCATCAGTTCACCATCTGGTATTTTTTACCAGCTTTGAGGTCTATCTCGTTATCTCCGAGCTGGAGTTTGTAGTACACCTCAGTCACTGCATTTGGTTGGTTGTAGACGGTGACGACATGAGCTTGCGGCATGCTGGCATAGCCTTCGATACGCACTTTAAGCTTGCCAGATGTTTCGAGTACTACTCGACGATCGTTTACATCAAACTCGACAATTTTCAGCATTAAAGCCCCCTTGGATGCTGTCTGGGGTGAAGCGTAACAAATCACCATGTAAAACTCAACCCCGCCAGGGTGGCGGGGTTTTGAGTTACTTAATGCCTTGTGGCCACGGGGCGACGATGAGCATATCGGCATCTTTCATATGAGTCGGGAGTTCTTGCCAGATAGCCTCAGTCACAAATGGCATAAATGGATGGAGGAGCTTCAGTGACGTGGTGAGGCAGGTGATAAGGACCTGCTGCCGTGCAGCGCGAAGGCTCGCGTCTTCGCCAGCGAGGATATCTTTTGATTCCTCGAGGATGATGTCTGCAAGCTCGTGCCAGACGTAGTGGTACGCTTTTTCACCGGCGAGATAGAGATTAAACTTCGCAATCTCAGCATCGATGTCACTTACTTTTTCACGGAGTGTGGCGAGGATTGCTTCATCACGGGCACTGAGGGTGACTGGTGTAGTGTTATCAAAGTCGCTCGTGTGGGTGAGGATAAAGCGACTGATGTTCCAGATTTTGTTGGCGAAGTTCTTGTACCCCTTAATGCGGTTCTCAGAGAGGGGCATATCGTTGCCGGGCGCTGCACCAATGACGAGTGAGAGACGTGTCGCATCAGCACCATACTTCGCAATCATGGTGAGGGGGTCGATGATATTACCGAGTGATTTACTCATCTTCTTGCCTTTTTCGTCACGGACGAGACCGTGGAGGTAAACCGTCTTAAACGGCACTTCACCGGTGAGGTAGCCACTCATGAGAATCATGCGAGCCACCCAGAAGAATAGGATGTCGTAGCCGGTCTCGAGGATGGTGGTCGGGTGGTAGGTGAGGCTGTCTTTGGTATCCTCTGGCCAGCCGAGTGTAGAGAGCGTCCAGAGACCTGATGAGAACCAGGTATCAAGCGTGTCTGGGTCTTGATTCCAGCCTTCGCCTGGTGAATCAATCTGTACCTTAACGTCGCCATCCTTAAACCAGGCAGGGACGCGGTGTCCGTACCAAATCTGACGACTGATACACCAGTCACGGAGATTATGAATCCAGTGAAAGTAGGTCTTATTAAAGCGGTCTGGGTAGATTGAGACACTGCCGTGCTCGACTGCGGCAATCATGAGGGCTTTGAGGGTGGTGGTACTGCCACTCTCAATACCGGCAATTGTTGAGTGGGGGATAGTGAACTCCTTGTTTACATCAATGAACCATTGTTCTTTAATCTGTGGTTCAATCATGCCACCACCACGACTATTGGTGGCGACATTGTGGACGTAGTTCTCATCGACTGAGACGAGGAGACCTTTTTCTTTGAGGCGCTCCACAATAAGTGGGCGCGCCTTCTTGATGTGTTGCCCGGCAAGCTCGCCCGCAATTGGGAGGAGGATACCGCGCTCATCAATGATCTGCTCTTTGTCGAGATTGTGCCGTTCGGCGATTTCAAAGTCGACGGCTGAGTGCCAGGGGGTAATGGTCATGACACCAGTGCCCATCTCTGGATCAGCAGCCTCGTCCTTAATGATGGTGGCGGTAATTGGACCATTAATCCACTCGACCTCAATCTGCTGCCCGTGAGTGTACTCACTGTAGCGGGCATCGTCTGGATGCATCACGACGTACTTGTCACCAAACTTCGTCTCGGGACGCACAGTACCAATGGTAAATGGGCCGTACTTGATGTAGTAGAAGGGATCCTTCTGCTCCACATAATCGACCTCATCGTCTGAGATAGTCGTCTGCATCTTCGGGTCCCAGTTTACGATACGGGCACCACGGTAGATGAGTCCGCCGTTATACATACGGATGAATGCCTCTGTCACGGCGCGGTAGCGGGCATCATCAAGGGTGTAGGCGTAGCGTGACCAATCAAGGCTTGAGCCCATCTTTTTCGTTTGTTCAATAATAGTCTCCTTACTCTCTTCAGCAAAGGCTTTGACGCGTTCAAGGAAGGCGTCGCGGCCGAGGTCGTGCCGAGTCTTGCCTTCAGCTTTGAACATTTCTTTCTCCACCTTCTCTGAGGTGGCTACGGCAGCACTATCGGTGCCAGGGATCCAGAGGGTGCGCTTACCCTGCATGCGCGCATGGCGGACGAGGATGTCTTCGATAGCGAGCATGGCAGCGTGACCCATGTGGAGGGTGCCAGTCACGTTTGGTGGCGGGAGGACGATAGAGAACGGCTCGGCGTCAGGCTTCGTGACTCCTTTTTCGATACAAACGTCAGGGTTGAAGTAGCCTGATGTTTGCCATTTGGCATAGAGGGTGTCCTCCGTCGCTCCAGGGTTATACGGACTTAAAAATACCTCGGGAATGTTTGGTTTTTGCTCGCTCATAGTCTTCGCATCGTAGCATGAATACAGGGTGAAATAAAGAAAGGTCCGCGCAGGGCGCGGACCGGGAGCGGGTCGACCTTAGAGGTCGACCAAAAACTCATTTTGTTCCCACGAAGACAGCGTTCTGTTCTTCGTGATTGCCACAGGTGTGGCTGACTCCTCGCCGTGTTCATAGTAGTCCTCGCCGGCATACGGCGGTGGGATGGGCGGGAGTTGGGCGGGCGAAGCCTCTGTCTCCTCATGAGAATTGGGAACATGGTTATTGGTCACAAAGTACGTCATAGTACCTCCTCTCTGGTGGCTGCGGTCGTTATCGACCGCTCGGGGTCCGTATCTAGATGATGAGAAATGGAGCCGGAGCGAGCGATAACAAACAAAGGCGGGGTTCCCGTAGGGAACCCCGCCTTTGTGTTTGTGACATTTATTTTTATATCGTCACGAAAGCACCACGGAGTTCCCGCTTCGTAAACCAAAAATAAAATGAGGTGGCAATAAGGTGCAACATAGGTATAAAAATACTATAGCACAGGAAACCGAGTCGGCAACACGCGCTAGAGCGAGCGATTACCTTCGGCACGGATGAGCCCGATGGCACCAGCGGTGCGAGCACTTGCTACTTGGGCGTGTCCCGCGAGGGCTATCATGACACTGTTATCGGTCGAGAGGTGGCGGTGGGGGAGGTAGACCTCGATGTGTGGATGAGTCGCGAGGAGCTTTTCAGTAAACGTCTGCCGGAGGAAGGTATTGGCCGAAACCCCGCCACCAATAATGAGCGTGGCGATATTGTAGTGGTCAATTGCTTTTACTGTCTTCGTGTAGAGCGATTCAATCGCTGCGTCTTCAAAGTCTCGCGCGAGCGTGTTGATGTCGTCTTCAGAGAGTGTCTTGCCGTCGACGAGGTTGCGCACTGCAGTCTTAAGCCCAGCGTACGAGAAATCAAAATCATCACTCTGGGCCATGGGGCGGGGGAGGGTCTTGCCGGCAAATGGTGGGAGGTTGGCTTGGCGAGCGAGCGCAGCGCGCTTTCCGATCTCTGGTCCGCCTGGGTAGGGGAGTCCGAGGAGACGGGCAACTTTATCAAATGCTTCACCGACCGCATCGTCACGGGTCTCGCCAATCTTTTCATAGCGACCCCAGTCCGTCATGAGGATGAGCTCGGTATGGCCACCAGACACGAGGAGGGCGAGCGCCGGGAACGGAATCGGCGCGAGTGCATCATCAACCTCAACATCATAGAGTGAGGCGAGGATGTGTCCCTCCATGTGGTTGACAGGGACGACGGGACACTTGAGGATGCTCGCGAGTGCTTTGGCAAAACTCACACCCACCCATAAGGCTGGCTCAAGCCCTGGACCACTCGTGACCGCGATGAGGTCGATATCAGGAAGTGAGTGTGACTGGAGAAAAGTAATAAGATCGTCGGCAAGGCCGTCTTCGCGGGCAAGTATCTCTCGGAGCTCTGCCTCGTCACTAATAGGGGTACTACCTGCCTCTAGGAGGTCGGCTTCAGTAAGGGCTTTTAGGAGCATGGGGACGAGGGTCTTCGCGTGCTCACGCTTGGCGACCGCCGGGAAGACACCACCGAATTCTTTATGGATATCAACTTGAGAGAAAAGCGCGTTACCACTGAGGGTGTACGTCGCGGTTGGGAAATCACCCGTCACGTCGACGATGCTGACCGCGGTTTCGTCACAACTGGTTTCGATAGAGAGGATACGCATAAATACAAATGAGAAGGTGAGGACTTGCACCTCACAGTACTACACCTAGGAGCTGGACTGGTTGCCCGGGTTTTGCGAGGGTACTCATGTGTAGTCCTACTGTTACCCTTTATTCGGTACGACCTTTTCGTCTCTTCTCAGGTCAATTACTATACCACGAATTAGGTAAAAATAAATATTAAGATAAAAACGCAAACGGGAGGTCCCGGAAGCTTTTTACTTTGATACTGGCTGCGTTCTTATGTCCTCCGCCACCATGAGCTTCAGCGATTGCGGCTACATCGACATCATCTTTACTCCGGAGAGAAATATTGACCCCGCCATTACTGCGGTAATACACGATGCCAATGGGACGTCGACCCTCAGCCTCATTCAATTCTGCGAGCTGGTTGCCGAGGACTGAGCGATAGAGGCGCGATGCATTGATGGCGTACATGATTTCTCCTTCAAACTCGACAAGCTCGCGATACTGCATAAGCTTTGCGATGAGTCCGTCTTCAAATTTGGCAAGGAGCGCACCTTTGGCGATAAAGTTGATGAGATTGTTATCGTTCTTGAGTTGTTCGATGAGCTCGTCCCAGGCAGTAAATGTCATCGGGACTTGATGGAGTGCCACATTAAACTCGCGGTGTTCAATCAGGGCAAAGCGCCAGAGGTCATGATCCTCGACATACAGAAGGATGCTCGGTACTGGGACACCAGGGTGGAAGTACTGCCAGGCGAGAACGCATCCTGAGTGATTATTATCAAAAATATTCTGCGGGTACGTGCGGACAGCTGCTTCGGCCGTCTGATGGTGGTCAATAACTACGACGAGTTCATTCTGCTCATTGAGGCTCTTTAAGAGCGGTGCATGAAACGAGAAGTCGACAATGTAGACCGTCTTACCGATGAGACCCTGGGGGAGGGTACCGTGGTCCTTCCAAGGAATGTATGAGGCGGTGTCGCCGAACTTCTTCCAGGCGGCATAGGCGGCACCAAAGCCGTCACTACAATCGCCATGGTAGATGACGACAATGTTATTGAGGGTGACTTCCATAGTATCTAGTGCGCGATAGAAGGATCGAACTTCTGGCCTTTTCAATGTCAATGAAACGCTCTACCACTGAGCTAATCGCGCATGGGCAGATACTATCATATTTTATAAAGTTTGCGAGTTTTAGTTGTAGCTAGAGTCGGTTGCAGGCGGCAGTCAAACTTTGGCTAATTTTGTCTTCTGGAGCCTCTATACCTTGGTATTCGCGTCCAATAAGATCGTTGACGATAGTGGCTGCTTGGTCGTACTTATCTTTCACATGCTTGTGACGCGCAAACTGTGCGAGAGCTTCACTTTGGGTGGCGATTTGCCTCAGAACGACCAGACCATACTGACGCTGAGCGAGTTCTGGTTCACGAATCCAGTTGAGTAAAAAGCGATTCAAGTTTGAAGGTTCGAGACCGATGACGGTCCGTGGGACATTGGAGAGACGTCCGGTGAAATCAAGCATGTCTGAGTGAAAGTATTTAATTTCTGCTAACTTCCCGCCATAGACACCGCTCTTGATACGATTAAACTTCTCACTACTGCTCATATGACTAAAGGTAAGGTCAGATGCGACCGCGATGTGACTCACCCCATTCTTCTCGGTCGAGATGGAGGCGATAGTGTCCACGCCGTTCAAAATATCATCAAATTTTGAGGCGCGTCTGAGTTCGCTTCGTGCACCGAACCAGTGACCACGTTGTCCGGCATCAAGAAAAGCACTCTCAAAAATTCGCCCCATTGACTCACTGCTTGATGGTGACTGGTTGAAATGAATGAGACGTTCGGCGATTTTTCCGTAGTCAGATGTGACTTGATCTTTACCGTACAGGTCAATAAATGGTTCGAGATTCAGACTGTTTTTCTCTTCAACAAGTTTTGATCGTTCAGCGAGGTTTCGGAGTACGTTTGGTTGAAAAATTTCGAGCTGCTGTTCTGGTTCTTTTGTAAATCGTTCCATAGTTCAAGTAGTATATCTTGAGAACCAATCTACACCAAGAAGCTGTCACTTTTAATGAGTAACGGCGGTTACAATCTATATATCCATAACATCATCATCTATGTGTGGCATCATCGGCTATACCGGCACTAAAGACGCAACGAATATTATTCTCGATGGACTCGCTGCACTTGAATATCGTGGGTACGATTCGGCGGGAGTATCACTCGGAGGTGCGGTCGTAAAAACGGTTGGTAAAGTGGCAGCACTTCGTGATGCTGTCACGGCGGCAGGATTGCCCGCTGTTACGACTGGTATCGGTCACACGCGCTGGGCGACACATGGCGAACCCACTGAGCGGAATGCGCATCCGCACCTCGATGCCACGGGCACGATTCATATTGTGCATAACGGCATTATCGAAAATTGGCGTGAGCTACGTGCCGGACTTGAGGCACAGGGGCACACGTTTGTCTCTGATACTGATACTGAGGTCCTCGCTCAACTGATTGGACATCACTACACTGGTGATATTGAGATGGCGGTGAGTACAGCGCTTTCGCTCGTGCGTGGTGCGTACGGACTCGTTGTCTGGTTGAAGGATAATCCGGAGACACTTGTGGTGGCACGGCAGGGCAGTCCGATTGTGATTGGGGTGACTGATGGTGCGCGCTTCGTAGCGTCTGATCCGGCGCCACTCCTTCAGTACACGAAGCGGCTGATCTTTTTAGCAGATGGGGAGGTGGCTGTTTTGACTCCACAAACACATGCAGTGAAGACGCTTGCTGGCGAGACGACAGAGGCAATCGAGGAGTCGGTGACGATGGATGTTTCAATTGCGAAGAAAGAAGGTTACGCGCACTTCATGGCCAAGGAGATGTTTGAGGCACCGCAGGTAATCCGTAATACAATTCGTGGGCGAGTGGTGCCAGACCTCACTACCGCGAAGCTTGGCGGGCTTGAGACAGTGCGGGCTGAGCTACGGCAGTTACAACAACTGACAATTGTCGGGTGTGGGTCAGCGTCGTACGCCGGCATGATTGGGAAGCTTGGACTCGAGCGCTATGCTGGCATGAAGACGAGTGTCGAGATAGCGAGTGAGTATCGCTATCGTCACCAGCTTGCGACCGAGCATGAAGCAGTCCTTGCCATCACGCAGTCGGGTGAGACGGCTGATACGCTCGCGTCAATCAAAGACGCTAAGGCACGCGGGCTCCTCACGCTTGGTATTGTAAATGTGGTCGGGTCATCAATTGCCCGCGAGACAGCCGCCGGTGTCTACAATCATGCTGGCCCAGAGGTAGCCGTGGCGTCAACAAAAGCCTTCCTCTCGCAGGTGACTGTGCTCGTACTCCTTACCGTCTTCCTTGGACGTGAACGTGGCTTTATGGACGAGGAGACAGCGACTGAGATACTTACTGGTCTGGCGGATTTACCAGCAGTGCTTGAGACAGTGCTTACGGATACAACCATAATTGAAAGTATCGCAAAGCACTTTAGTAATGCTACCAATATGATGTATATCGGACGCGATGTGTATGCACCCTTGGCGGCCGAAGGGGCACTAAAGCTCAAAGAGGTGACCTATATTCACGCTGAGGCGTATCCGGCTGGAGAGCTGAAGCATGGCTCAATTGCGCTCCTCGGACCAGACTTCCCAGTCTTTGCACTCCTCTTTGGTGAGGAGACGTACGAGAAGACGCTCTCAAATATCGAAGAGGTAAAAGCGCGACGTTCGCCACTTATTGTCCTTGCGACCACTGATGATACTGCTGCAGGTGAGCTTACCGAGCATGTCATACGAGTGCCGCGGGTACATCCACTCCTTCAGCCGATTGTGGCAGCTGTTCCACTACAACTGTTTGCGTACTACGTCGGAGTTGCCAAAGGACTTGATGTCGATAGACCGCGGAATCTCGCAAAGAGCGTGACGGTGGAGTAGCTACACGATTGATGTGATGGTGGCGGAGAGTGCCGCGTGATCGCTCACGCCAAAGGTGAGTGTGACATCAGTGACGGAGTACGGCGCCATACCAAAAAGGTAGTCGACCATATAAATATCAAAAATTGGTGCATTTAAATCGGTAGCATTACCTTTGCGGTGGAGGGTGCGGTCGAGGCTACTCGTGTATGACTGAGGGACATGGTCCGTGTAGCCGGCTCTGAGGAATCGTTCGTAATTAGTGTTGTATCCCCGAGGCATATTGAAATCACCAATCAGGATGTGTGGTGGGAGCGTCTTCGTGTATGCGAGGAGGGCTTCGACACAGGCGGTCTGGTCCGCGTTCGCGAGACCGTCGAAGGTATCAAGTAGATGGGTGGTACCAATGGTGACTCTTTGGCTGTCGACTGTCAGGGTTGCGTGCACGATAGGGTAGGCTTTGGTGTGCTGATCCTGCGGATTAAATGGTGTCGGTGTGCCGTACTTCGCGCTGTAATAGTGGGTGGTAAAGGTGGCGGGTGCTATTGTTGCGATAATGACGCCAAGAGTATCTCCTGGTGCGACACTCGCCTCATACGTCATTGGGACAAACGAAACGAAGTAGCCAAGGCGAACCAGCTTGTCGACCACACCCGCCGGTGCCTCTTGGAGGGCGAGGCAGTGAGGTTTACGAGTACCAATAAAGCCAAATACCGTATCGAGATGGCGGTCACCCTCCATGTTTATTGACGCAATCGAAATCATTGTTCGCGAGTATAGCATAGGGTCTGTGGTTGGTGATATACTACTCGCGTAACCCATTGTATATATGTTAAAAGTCGGCCGAAAAGCACCAAGTTTTTCTTTAGCAGATCAAGACGGTGTCACGCACACCCTGAAGCAGTATGCAGGACAGTGGACACTTTTATACTTTTATCCAAAAGATGACACTCCCGGCTGCACCAAAGAAGCGTGTGCCATCGCTGATGTCTTTAAAGACTTCAAGCGCATGAAGGTGAATGTGCTTGGTGTCAGTAAAGACAGCGTGAAGTCACATAAGAAGTTTGTTGAGAAGTACTCGCTCCCATTTACTCTCCTGTCAGATCCAACCATGGAGATGATGGATAAGTATGGCGCGTTTGTCGTGAAGAAGATGTATGGTAAGGAGGTACGCGGCACGAACCGTATCTCATACCTTATCGGGCGCGATGGTAAGATTGCGAAAGTCTATCCTGAGGTTGATCCAGCTAATCATGCGCTCGAACTTATAAAAGATCTGAAACAGATTTTGAAAGAAGAGAAGAAAGCTGCTGTCGCGACTGAGATATAAAAAAGCCGGATCGGTGTCCGGCGAGGGGGACGAGCCATTACATGGCTCGTTTTCTGTTTTCAGGCTCGCTTGCCTTTGCGGTACCCGACACTGAAGGCCTTTAGGTAGAGACTACGGTCGGGGTCTTCTTCGGGCAAAACCTTTTCCAAATATTCCTCGATGTCGATATCGAGTTTGCCGAGGATGTGTCCCTCTTCTTGACCTTGCTTGATAATGACGCTTCGTCGTTTTCGTTCCTCTCGAGCGCGATGCAATTTTATGCGTCGCAGCATGATGCTGTCTCCTTATGCTTGGGGCGAGTACTATGCCATAGAATCCGGCTATTGAGCAAGGGGAAAAGTATTTGTGAACGGGGAAGTACTTGCAATATCTTGCTCGTGTTGTACGCTATCGCACGGACAAGTATAAGAGGGGGCTCAAGTAGTGTCTGATGAATCAAAAGTATTCGATGTCATATGGCAGTATGAACCGCTCATCAATCGATGTGTGGCTAATACGTGTCGACGGCTCGGAATATCACGGAATGATCCACGGCGAGATGATGTCGTTCAGTCATGGCGTTTGGCCGCAGTTATAGCAGCCAAAAAGTATGATGCTTCTCGCGGTGCGTTTTCGACCTATCTCGTGCAGTATTACACACATGATGCGTTACGGATGTCTGGTGTCGTTTATGACGCACTCAGGCTTTCTCCCAAAAAGCGTCGCGAAGTAGTACGAGTAGAAAACATTCTCGAAACACACCCAAGTCTTTCTGACGGAGAGATAGCGTTACATGCTAAGGTGGAGCCATCGCTCGTGGCAGAAGTTCGCTCGGGTCTTCGTACGGGAGGTGTTCTCTCACTTGATGCAAAAATCAGTGACAACTATGATGAGGCAACCCTTGTCGACATGGTGCCATCGACTGACGAGCATGTTGACGAGCAGCTGTATCGAGAGCAGCTCCTTGATAAGGTGCAGGACTTGGTAAAAAGTAAACTGAGTGACCGTGAGCGTCAAATCATCGTGGCAATGTTCTATCGTGAAGAACCCGCCACTCTCGTAGAGTTGAGTCAAGAAATTGGGGTAACCTCTGAACGGATACGTCAAATCAAGCTCAAAGCTCTCGAAAAACTGAAAAGAGCGGCTCGTTCCGCCTAAAGAAATCGGCCGACCCCATGGGGTCGGCCTTCTGCTTTCTCTTTAGGCTGCGATGAGATGCTTGTTGAGCATCTCTTGCCACCGGCGCTGGCGGTGGCGGTAGAACAGGGTGGCAAACTTCGTGACGAGAAGGGTCTGGTAACCTGCTTCAAGCATGATGCTGTCACTGTATTCACAAGAGCTCTCGTCAATCGGTTTCACCTCCATGGTGTGGTCCCAGCGGGTGATGGTACCACCATGTTCCTTTGTCTCAATGATGAGTGCATCAGCATCAACACGAGTGATGGATACCAGGTGGTCGCCGAGCGGCTTGGTTCGTCCGAAGAGCTGGAGCGTTGGCTTGATGTTGAGTTTCATTCCTTCGTTCCAGACTGGGTACCGCTTCGCATCAAAGTCGTACGTGACATATGGTCGAGCGATATACCTCAGGTTTTTGGTTTGTCTGAGGTGGTCAAAAAATTCACTCGCACTGCACGGCATGGTGCGTTTAACTACAACGGTCTTCATAGGTAGCCCCCGATGATATTTCCGCCTGAAACTATACAGCACTTATGACGTTTGTCTATGGGTTACAGTAATTGCACTCTGCAGGGTCGGCAGTGGTGGCGAGCGATTCTGTCTCGGTATGGCCACAGTGTCGGCAGCGGGTGGCTCTGGTGGTAGGGAGACTCGTTGCCTGGCCACAGTGAGCACAAGGGAGGTTGCCACTAAATGTGTGTTGACTAAATCCAGGCCAGCAACACGCTGGACAGCGCTCAGTAATACGTGCGATGAGATTATCAGTGGCGGCAGCGATGGTCTCCATACGCGCTCCACAGCGATGAGCTCGCATGTCTGTTTCGAGGTATATCTGCCGACGCCACCACGGTCGGAGGAGGCGAGTGGTCGTGTCGAGGAGGTTATCAATACTCGTTATCTCTTTATAGATACCGCGCCTACCCTCTTTACTAACTCGAACGATGACTCCTTGTACCGGGAAGCCCCAGGCGGTCGCTGTCGCGACCGCCTCTTCTGCACTCGTGACCCACTGTCCTTTTGGTGTCACGTTGGTGGCGGTCGCGGTACCTACCGTCTCAAACCCAGTCTCGCTATCGATAAGGACGACGACCTCATAGTTCGCCTGCACAAACGGGATGGTTGGGTGTGGACCAAAGCTCCCCTCACTTGCGATACCAATCCGGGCTCCAGTCGCTTTGATGCCAGCGAGCGCCTTTTGGCGTGCGGTCTCGAGTTGGTCATGAGGACGCTTTACCTCGCGGGTGAACGTACCAAAGGTGTCGGTATTGAGGGTGGTGGGTACGAGTACCGAAATACCAAATGCTGCTTCCAGCCGTGGACCGATGACGCGCTCTTTGCCATGCATCGTCGCAATGACCGCTTGTGATTGTCGCCATGATGCAATGATGTCCATAGGTATTGGTATCGTACCTAAAGATGGTATGAGTGTCACGGGCGCTTAGTAAACCATTTCGCTGCTTCTGGTTTTCGGTGTGGGCAGCCGGGCCAACAGCACGGTCGACGCTTGCCACGTTTGAGGTCCTCATCGAGTCGGATGAGGTGGGCTTCACGCGTCTTCTCTTGTTTGACGATAGTGACCCAGCAGATCCATTCGTTTCGCCCGAGTGGGGTGAGATTATTCCAGATGTCTTGGAGCGCGGTATCGTGCTCAAGTACCTGGCGCATGTCGGCGGGTATCCGGTGGTTGACGCCAGTTTTAAGAAGGGAAGTCATGAGTTCAGTATAGCAAAACGGCAAAAGGAAACCGCCCAGCACATGGAGTGTGGGCGGCTCGGTCGCTTAGGCGACCTGGCGTTCTTCGGTTTGCATTGACCGGACGAGGCGGAGGAAGACGATCTGTTGCTCGCTCGGAAGAGCTGAGAAGATGCGCGCGACCTCGATGGTCTTCGGGCAGGTCATCAGCTCGGGCAGTTTCGGAGACATGCCGCAATCAGCGGCAAAGAAGAACGTAATCGATACCCCGACCGCACGTGCGATATCAGCCAGACGCGAGGCAGAGACGCGGTTGCGCCCGTCCTCGTATTTCTGGATCTGCTGGAAGGTGATGCCAATGGCTTTGGCCAGCTCTTGCTGGGTCATGCCGCGGGCTTTGCGACAGGCTGCAATGCGCAGGCCAATCTCCCTGTCTTGTTCTGTTGCTCGGTTGCTCAAAGGACTGCTCCGTATTTTGTTGTAGGGGCTTGGCAGCTACTTACATTAAAGCACGATTTTCAATAAAATCAAGTTCTGGTCAGAACCTTTGATTGCTCTGTTGTTTCTACAAGCCAACAGCGGTTGCTCCGTATTCAGCTTCTGCTTCTGTAAATCCGTTAAACATGAGTTCACTGACGAGCTCGTAGCGTGAGGGTTGATAATAGACCATATACGCTTCTGCTATTTTTACCGCTTGTTCATTCCAGTCGGCACCTAAAGTATCCACAGCATTTGTTGCCTCCATATTTGAAAATCCATCTGATTCAAGTTTTGCAATTAAGCCACTGCGCGAAAATGCTGATACGTTGAGATAGGACTGAGCTTTGCTGAGTGCTTGTGCTTGGTTGAGTGATGATGATATCTGAGTGCTCGGGTTACCCTCACTAAGGGGGATGGTCTCATTGCTACCAGATTGGCTGTTTTGGCCAGTTTCTGATTCAGGCACCTGTGGTGTGAGGCAGTACGTTTGATCGAGACTTAGATTGTTATTAAGACTGGTCACTTCACCCTGATTATCGACACAGTAGTGTGTTCCGTCACTCAAAGAGACAGTAATAGCGTATGAGGCGTCATTATCATAACAACTATACAATTTACCAATGAAGATGCCGGTGAGTGATGGGTCTTTGCAGAGATCAAGGTAACTATCACTATTATTGATATTATAAATCTCAGCTTGTGCGCGTGCGGACATGACTGCCGCTCTTGCTGCAGCGTCATTTCCAGCCTCGCGTGCATCGTTCATCGATGCAAGGAATACTGATGATACTATTCCAAGTATCATCAGTATAAAAAGTCCGCTTGCGATGACGATAAGAATAATCATGAGTACGCTACTCGGGTAGTGTTTTTTGAGAGTCTCCTGATTGATAAGTTGTACCTCTGCTGGGGTGAGTCGGTCTGGTACAACGAGGGTACCAGAAATGCGGTCGTGCCAGCCGTGAATTGGATATTTCCCGTAAAATAGGAATGAAAACGCTTCAAATGGAATAAAGCGACAGAGCGTACGAATAGCAATTGTTCCTGGACTTGGTTTATTTCCATAACGGTCGACCACTTTGGTGCCCGTAATAAGTTTGCCGGCGGTTTTTTGCGTGAGTGACTCAAGGATAAAATGGTATCCAAAAAAGGCGAGAAGCCCACTCATAAATCCGCCATCAATTTGGATTGCTACGATATAGACTATGACAATAGAAAATATCTGCGCTGCAATACCGTCAACGATTAGGTTTACCAATCGTTGTGGTGCCGAAGCGGGAAGGATGATTGTTTCTGCTACGGGTATTGTCTGGTTTGTTGTTGT
>JACCDT010628734.1_pt1 | contig 76619 bp, 69 predicted proteins | sample 7446291 | NCBI WGS metagenome assembly JACCDT01 (sample SAMN15323446, study PRJNA562643) | freshwater metagenome | isolation source: river surface water | place: USA:Blue River Watershed | collected 2017-08-17 | reverse complement strand
TGAAATTATAAATATTCAAGAGGTCATTTGAAGTAAAAGACAATGGCCTCTTGATTTTTTAAATTTTCTGGAACAGTAAAAGTCCAATTCATTCCGTTTTTCCATTCATAGGTTACCGCTAAGTTATTGGCTCCTAGGACGTGAACGACGCCTTCTGGTTTTTTGGGAAACTCTATCGGGAATAGGCCTGGGAAATCTTGGCCTTTTTCTTTGAAATAGATACAATATGTTACTCCGTTTTTAAAGGTGTAAAAATAATGTGGAGTCTCAGTGATGATAGGATGTCTTCTAGTACCATAAATGGCATCACCATTTATTTTCATCCATTGACCAATAGCTTTTAAGTTTTCGTAGGCTTGAGTATCCCATTCTCCATTTGCGTTGGGGGCAATGTTGAGTAAGTAGTTCCCTCCTCTTGAAACGATTGTGCAAAGATTTCTGAGTATTTCTTTGGGTGATTTGTACGTATCGTTGGGAACATAGCTCCAGCTGTTGGCCATTGTCATGCATGTTTCCCATGGGTAGGGTAGTTGCTCATCAACAGGAGGTATGTGTTGTTCAGGAGTCCAATAGTTTTCAAATTCACCACCAACACTTCTATCGACGATTAGTATACCGGGCTGATTTTTTCTTGCTTGGGATGCAAGTGTTTTCATGTCGATGTCTTGGTTGTATGGACTGTTGACCCAGCTTGGATTTTTTTGCTGTTTGGGCCTGACCCAACCGCCATCGAGCCAAAGCAAATCAATGGGGCCATAATTGGTGGTGAGTTCGTTGATTTGACCATAGGTGAATTTTTTGAAGGCGTTCCATCTCTCTGGATATTTTTCGGGATTATAATTGACATTTCTGTCAGGCGTTGCGAAATATGGCCACCAATAATCTGGGCAATGCCAGTCAGGTTTGGAGAAGTATAAACCAACAAAGAAGTCTTTTTTTCTGAATTCTTCTACAATTTCTTTGGTGGGGTCGAAACCAGCGGGACAGTTGGGTGAGGTTATTTTGTAATCAGTGAGTTTCGTATCAAACATACAGAAACCATCGTGGTGCTTTGTAGTAAATACCACATATTTCATTCCAGCTTCAGATGCTGCATCGGCCCATTTTTCAGGAGAGAAATTATTTGGGGCAAAGGATTTTTGAATTTCCTCATATTTCAATTTGTACAAATCATAATTGGCTGCATATGGCCCCCTTCTTTTGCACCAGTCTTCGTCTTCATTACAAAGACTCCAACTCTCAACAATTCCCCATTGGGAATAAGTTCCCCAATGCATCAAAAGACCGAATTTTAAATCAATCCAAGACTCCAGTTTTTTTTGAACCAAAGTATCATTGGGATATACATAAGGGTCTTGAGATTGCCCTAAAAAAAAACAGCCTGAAAAGAACAGGCTGAATATTAACTTCTTCATTAAAAAGTATTATTTGGTTCTTGTCCAATTTTGGGTTCTAAAAACCCAACCCCAATATCCGCGAACTTCAAGGGTATTGTTATCACCAGGTTTCAACCACATTTCGCAACTGTAAATAGATCCGTTTTTGGGATCGCAAATGGTGCCTCCTTTGTACATGGATCCGTTCCATTTCATGTCTCTTAGAATTTCCATTCCCAAAACCAATTTTCCTTTTCTATCGTCTTCACACTCCCAACATTTGGGGTTTTGATCTTCTTCTGGTAAACGAAACAATTGAATCACTTTGCCATAAAGCAATCCATTGCGTTCTGTAATTTCAACCACACTTTTTACACGACCCGTTTTGTCGTCAATGGTTTTCCATTTTCCTACAGCAGATTGCGCCATCAAAGCGGTTGCGCTGAATAGGAGGATAATTGAAAAAATGATTTGTCTCATGTTATTTATTTTGTTTCGAATTTACGATGAAAATCTTTTTCTTAGTTCGATACGTTGAATACTGCGTTCAATTATTTTTCGACAATAAATACTAGCAAAATTGGATTGATCAGCGTTGGCTAGTGCTTGTCCCATTTCATTTTCTGAAATATTCATGCGGTATAGCAACTCAACCAACATACCTCGATCCTTGGTATACATTCCTTGCACGAAATCAATTAATGCTTGCTCATTGGGAAATATCGAGGACTCAACTTTCCATCCGAGTAAGTTCATGTCTTTTGAAAAATCAATAACAATGTCTATCCATGAAGGTTGGTTGCGTGCGATATCAAGATTCTCGTTTGGCAAGTTCTAAGATGATATTTTTAAGTTCTACTTTGCGGTTTTCGGGTGCAGGTATAGAATCCAAATGGTGAAGTGCACTTTCAATATAAGATTGAGCTATTTGAATGGCATCATTATCAATGCCATGCTGAACCATAAGGGATTTGATTACTTCCACTTTCATTTCATCATTTTCAAATCCTGAATCAGCCCATAGTTTTTCTTCTGTTGACATGCGCTCATTGAGTAAAATCCTCAAGTAGGTTTTCTTGTCTGAAATAATATCTCCTCCTACTAATTTGCCAAATTTTTCAGGATCACCAAACGCGTCCAAGTAGTCATCTCTAAGCTGAAAGGCCAAACCAAGTTCTTCACCAATTTTGTACAAATGTTCTTGTGTGGCCGTATCCGCTCCAGCTAATATGCCGCCCATCTGCAGCGCACCGCCCAAAAGAATTGCTGTTTTAAGACGGATCATTTCAACATACTCGTCGTGATGAACTTCTGTTCTGGATTCAAATGACATATCCAACTCTTGCCCTTTGCAAACGCCTAACGCTACCTCATTAAATGTTTGAAGCAATGCATGTAAATGTTGCGCAGGTGATTCGCTCAAGATTCGATATGATTCAATCATCATCGCATCTCCGGAAAGTATGGCTGTATTGGTGTCCCATTTTTGATGCACCGTTTCATTTCCTCTTCTGAGTGGTGCTTGATCCATGATGTCATCATGCATCAAGGTGAAGTTGTGAAATACTTCAACGGCGAGCGCGGCGGGTCGAGCTTGCGTTAGATTGCCATTCAACATTTGATTAGCCAAAAGCACAAGAGCTGGGCGCATTCTTTTTCCACCAATTCGAAGCAAATAGTGAATGGGGTGAAAGAGAGGATCCTCATTTTTATAATTCGCATAGGTATTTAAATCATCTGCGATAATGCTTTGAAAATCGGAAAGAGAATAAAGTTTAGAGTCTACCATGTTTCAATTGTTGTATCAAATAGCGGCCATATCCACTATTCATTAAGGGTATTGCAAGTTCAGAAAGTTGAGCATCGTCTATGAATCCCATTCTCCAAGCGATTTCTTCGATGGCCCCAATTTTAAGACCTTGTCTTTCTTCGATAACTTGAACATATTGTCCGGCTTGCATAAGAGAAGCAAAAGTTCCAGTGTCCAACCAAGCTGTTCCGCGATCTAATTTCTGAACAGTTAATTTTCCGAGCTCTAAGTATTTTTTATTTACATCAGTAATTTCATATTCGCTTCGTGCACTGGGCGCTAGATTTTTAGCAATTTCAACCACATGATTGTCATAGAAATACAGTCCGGGAACGGCGTAATTTGATTTTGGCGACTGGGGTTTTTCTTCAATAGAGATCACTTTGTCATTTGTATCAAACTCAACTACACCATATCGTTCAGGATCATTAACGTGATAGGCAAAAACTAACCCACCGTCTACATCGTTGTGGTTGCGTAAAATTTTACCCATGCCTTGGCCATAAAAAATATTGTCACCTAAGACCAAAGAAACTTTGTCACTCCCAATGAAATCTTCTCCCAAAACGAATGCCTGCGCCAATCCATTTGGTACCAGCTGCTCTTTGTACTCAAAACGACAACCTATTTGGCTGCCATCACCGAGCAGTCTTTGAAAATGCGGTAAGTCTTGGGGTGTTGAAATGATTAATATCTCATTAATTCCGGCCAACATTAGTGTACTCAAAGGGTAGTAAATCATCGGCTTGTCATAAACCGGCATGAGTTGTTTGCTTACCGCTTTGGTTAATGGATACAGACGAGTTCCGGATCCTCCTGCTAAAATAATTCCTTTCATTACGGATATTCAGGTTTGGGTGTTTTGACAGATTTCCCTTTGTGCTCTAAAAGGCTATTGGACTTTTTGTTTCTTTTTCGGGTTTCTTGTACACGCTGATTGTTGTCTTTTCTGTGTTGCTCGTAATTGTATCCTTTGGATTTATTTTGAGAACTACACCCAGTTAAAAAAATTAAGCCATAGATTAATGCAATCGAGCTTAGGATAGAAAATAGTGCGTGTTTTGGTTTCATTATGACCAATTTAAAATGGTATGCTGGGTTGATATTTTTTGTACTGAATTTTATCACGGGTTAAAAATTGAAAACGCTTTTTATTTTCTGATTTACTTTTCTTCAGAATGGCGGTGCTTTTTTTTCGGTGCTCTGAAGATACCGGAAATCCTTTTCTCGAAGCACATCCAAAGAGGCATAAGCTAGAAACGATGATGATTGAAAAAAGCCTAATCATTGTGTTCCAATTTTTAATTATTCATTCTCAATAATAATTTCAGATTCTTCAAGTTCATCTGGGTCAGGAGTAAGAAACTCGTCAGTGGTTGCTGCTTTTTGAAAACTCAAGAGCATTGCTGGTAAAAGCACTAGATTGGTGAACAAGGCGCTCAATAAGGTCAAAGCGGTTAAAATTCCTAGTGCTCGCGATCCATCGAATTGTGAAAATGCAAACATGCCGAAACCAAAGAAAAGTACTATGGACGTGTACAGTATTGACGCACCGGTATCCTTTACAGCGATCAAAACACAGTCATACAGACTATACTTCTTAAGCCATAACTCTTGTCTGTATTTGGCCAAGAAGTGAATGGTATTGTCCACGGTAATTCCAAAGGCGATGCTGAAGACAAGAATTGTCGATGGTTTTAGAGGGATTCCGAAATAACCCATCAGACCAGCTGTAATCAATTGAGGAATGATGTTGGGTATCAAAGAGATAAAAACCATGCGAGGTGACTTGAACATCCATGCCATCATAATGCTAATGACGACGATAGCAAATAGCATTGAGCTAAATAAATTGTCAACCAAATAATTGGTTCCTTCCAAGAATACAATAGAAGTACCGGTAAAGAAAACATCAAACTTATCCTTGGGAAATATGCTATCGACTTTGGGCTTAAGATCTTTTAAGAAAGCATCCATTTCTTTTGTGCCAATATCAGCGATATGGGCACTAACACGGGTCTGGGTTTTGGTACTGTCGATAAATGCTTTTTCTGAACCCTTTGCGCCATATTCGAAACGGAAAAATGGAGCAATGTAACTCTGTTCACTTCGTTGTATTAAATCATAACGTTCTGGATCGCCATTGTAAAAAGCTTGTCGTGCAAATTTTGACGCATCTGCTATGGACAAGCTCTTGGAGAGCTGGGGATAGGTAGCCAATGTGTCTTGAAGTTGTGAAAGCTTTGCAATGACTTGCGGTTTGGTCATGACTCCTTTTTTCTTGCTTTGGATCATGATTTCAAATGGCATCACGCCGTTGAAATGTTTTTCAAACCAACGCAAGTCAGTGATTACCCGATCTTGATCAGGTAAGTCATCTACAATATTTCCAGTGGTTTCAATTAATGTCATTCCATAAACACTAATGGCAGTGATGGCGATAGACACTCCATAAATCCATTTCCTTCTTTTGGTGATGGTTTTCACCAATCCCTCTAATAAGCGATATAGCCACTCCATGTCCATGTGCTTTAAATGGCGTGGACCCGGAGCGGAGGTATATGAAAATAGAATAGGGAAGGCGATTAATGAGATGAAGAACATCAACATCGAATTTAGTGCTGAAATGACACCAAATTGCTTGAGCAATTCACTGTCAATGAAAATGAAAGTTGCAAATCCAACAGCAGTTGTGGCGTTGATCATGAATGAAGCTTGGCCAACCTTTTGGATAACGCGAGCCATTGCCCTCATTTTGTTTCCATGAATGACAAACTCGGAATGGTATTTTGTAAGTAAATAAATGCAGTTGGGAACACCGATAACAATCATGAGCGGTGGAATCAAACCCATGAGCATCGTGATAGGGTAATCAAATAACGCTATGGTGCCCATTGAGAAAATTACACCCATGCCTATTATGAGTGTACATATTAAAACGGCTCGGACACTTCTGAAGAAAACCAAAATGGATAAAGCAGAAACGACCAAAGAAAGAATCGTAAAGAATTGCAATTCTTTTTTTACCTTGGTCATCATTGTATTTCTTACAAAAGGCAAACCACTAACATAGACAGGAATTCTGGTTTTGTCCTTGAACTCATCTGCAATTGCCACCATGCGATCAACAGCATCGCCTCTGTTTTTTGAATTGAATATTTTTGGGTTGATGAACACCATTAAAACAGTGGCATCGCTTTTTGACTTGTACAACAAACCTTCGTAGAAAGGAAGGTTATGCAGTTTTTTGTAAATACTGTCAACTTGATTTTGTGTCTTTGGCGTATAAGGGACGATTTTTCTAAAACTAAATTTGTATGACGTGTCTGCGCGATCACCTTCTGTTTGAACGATTGATTTCGAAATGACTGTATCCGCAAACATTTCATAGGCATGGGCAATGGAAAAAATACTGTCAACGATTGGGAGCTCTTTGGTAACGGTAACCCCATTTTCCTCAACCTGAACAGGCACTTTGATTTTCTTCATGCTCTCGCCGAGCGATTTCCAAGCGTTGAAATTGGGCAATTCCCAAATCTCTGGATCATTGCATCCAAAAACCAAAACATTCCCATCTTCAGAGAATTGTTTGGTGAACTTCTCATAGGCTACATATGTGCTGTCATCATGTGGCAATACTCCTGAGAATTGATAACTCATTCTAACATTTCTTGCTTCCCATCCCATCCACGCAGTGAGTAGAACAAGGACAACGCCCAAAGAAATTCTATTCCGTAAAATAAAGCCAGCTATGGATCCCCACATATCAATACGATTTACCTAGTATAAGCTACAAAGAAACGAAAGGAAACTTACAGAAATGAAATAAAAATCATTAATTGAAGAGGGCAAGTTGAGCGAATATTTATTCTATATTCGCCCCGAATTTGATTCATTAAAATAATTATTATGTCAAACAATTATCAAGCACAGGTGGATGCCTTTATGGCTAAAGTTAAGGCAATGAACCCTAACGAGCCTGAGTTTTTGCAAGCTGTACACGAAGTGGCAGAGGCAATTATTCCTTTCATGGAGTCAAACCCAAAGTACAAGGAAGCTAAGATTTTAGATCGTATTGTTGAGCCAGAGCGCACCATTATTTTCCGCGTTCCATGGGTTGATGATAAAGGTGAAATTCAAGTGAACCGTGGTTACCGCGTTGAGTTTAACAGCGCGATTGGTCCATACAAAGGTGGTTTGCGTTTTCACCCAACTGTAAATTTGAGTGTATTGAAATTTTTGGGCTTTGAGCAAATTTTCAAGAACTCATTGACAACATTGCCAATGGGTGGTGGAAAGGGTGGATCTGATTTTGATCCAAAAGGAAAGTCAGATCGCGAAGTAATGGCATTTTGTCAAAGCTTTATGTCTGAGTTGTCTCGTCATATTGGTGCGGATACGGATGTACCAGCAGGAGATATCGGAGTTGGTGGCCGTGAGATAGGATTCATGTTTGGTCAATACAAGCGTTTGCGCAATGAGTTTACTGGCGTATTGACCGGTAAGGGGCGCAACTGGGGTGGATCTTTGATTCGTCCAGAGGCAACTGGATACGGAACTGTATATTTTGCTCAAGAGATGTTGGCTGTAAAAGGTCAGAATTTCAATGGTAAGACAGTTGTTGTTTCAGGTTCAGGAAACGTAGCACAGTATGCGATTGAAAAGGCTACTCAGTTGGGTGCCAAAGTGGTTACAGCTTCTGATTCTTCTGGTTACATCTACGATGCGAACGGTATCGATGCAGATAAGTTGGCCTTCTTGATGGAGTTGAAGAACGTGAAGCGTGGTCGTATTCAAGAGTACGCTACAAAATATGGTTGTGAGTTTGTAGCAGGAAAAACACCATGGGGTGTGAAGTGTGACATCGCATTGCCTTGTGCAACTCAAAATGAGTTGAATGGTGACGATGCAAAGGCTTTGGTGGCCAATGGCTGTATGGCTGTTGCTGAAGGTGCCAACATGCCTTCAACACCAGATGCTATCGCTGTTTTCGAAGCCAACAAAATCATGTTCTCACCTGGTAAAGCGTCTAACGCTGGTGGAGTAGCAACTTCAGGTTTGGAGATGTCACAAAACTCATTGCGTTTGAGTTGGACTCGTGAAGAAGTTGACGAGCGTTTGCACAATATCATGAAGAGCATTCACTCTGCATGTGTTCAGTATGGCAAAGATGGAGATTATGTTAACTACGTTAAAGGAGCAAATATTGCAGGTTTCGTAAAAGTAGCCGATGCAATGATTGATCAAGGTGTGGTTTAATTAAAATACAGGTGCCAAACCCTGGGAGCGTTTAACGCTCCGCGAGAGGCGGTCTTCGGACCGCCTTTTTGTTTGTTAAAACATCACTTGGGGTTAATGCAAATATTCTTGGGGTATATTATATTTACCCCATGTACAGATTTCAAGTTCTGCTCTTTTTATTCCTTTTGGGTTCCTGCAATTCAGCGGAGGCTCAGATTTCTTTCGGGGGCAGTGGTTTGTATAATTTACAAACGGAAAGTGTGGGTGTGGGCGCAAGGGTTGTTTTTAGAAGCGAAAAATCATTGCAGGTTGTGCCTCAGTTTTCGTATTTCCTTCCTTTTAGTAAAGTCAATGAATGGACGGTTGGATTGTCCATTCAACAGCGAATTTTGAAGTACAGGAACTTTGGTTTTTATGGTTTGACGCATGCAGGATACAACCATTGGATCAATTTTCAGGATTCAAAAATGAAGGGTGCGCAGCAAACCAATTGGAACGCAGAACTGGGAGCTGGTGCGCAGTGGGGAAGAGGTGTAAAATTCTTTGCAGAATGGCGATATAATGTGCATTTTCAAGAAGCTCATCTTCAGTTGGGATTGATTGGAGCAGTCAAAAAAGGGCAACGAAAAAAGGAGAAGTGCGCGGCATATAATTAACCTGAATTATAGAAATTATGAAAAAGTCTGTTTTGTTTTTAATGTCAATATTGGGATTGGTTGTGGTTTGGTCGGCTTGTTCGCGAGATCGCATTGAAGAGGATTTGAATGAGTACGAGTCTCCCAATACCTATTTAGATTCCAAGAAACAAGATGAGCAAGTTTTTGTCATTGATTCTGCGGGTACGGGACCTATCATTGGCAATCAGGGTACTGCGATTTGGGGTGGTATTGATTGTTTGCGCTTGCCAAACGGCGACACCATTGATTATCCCTTTGTTGTGAAGTTGGTTGAACTGTATTCGGCAAAAGACATGATTTACTACCAGATGCCTACAGTTGGGCAGGGAAGCGCATTGGAATCCGCAGGTGAAATTCGTTTGAGAGCGGAGAAGGATGGACAATTATTGAGTTTGGCGGAGCCATGCGCATTCAAGGTTAGTATGCCCAATTTGACACCACAGCAAAATTATATGAGTGTGTTTTATGGCAACGAAAGTGTTTCGCCAGTGGATTGGAGAACGGATTTGAGTTATTGGGGAATTACAGCGCTACAAAGTGGTGTTTTTGATGTTGACACAATTGGATATACTGCATACATTGAGAAATTAGGTTGGATCAATGCAGATCGTTCAATTTCATCTTCAACAACTCGCACATTCACTTTTGATTCGGATGTGGATGATTTAACCAATGTTGCGATTTTTGTGTATTTACCTGGTTCGCATACTGTCTTGCAGGCTGAAGATGCAGTTGTCACAGGAATACCGAACGGCGTTGATGCTAAGGTCATAGCAATAGCAGTAAATGGAAGTGGAACTTTATTTCATTTCTATGACGAAATCATCGCCAATTCAAATCAAACGATAATGGTAGAGATGTCATCTATCACAGATGCAAACCTTACCAATATTTTGGATTCTCTATAACAATTAATTGCCGTAATTTTTTTCATAGAAACTCTGGTATTCTCCAGAAGTCACAGCATTCACCCAATCGTGATTGTTTAGATACCATTGAATGGTTTCTTTGAGTGCCAAAGGAAAATCTTGTGTTGGTTTCCAAGACAACTCATGTTCTAATTTGGAAGCATCAATGGCATAGCGATGATCATGCCCTAGACGATCCGTTACATGTTGTATTAACGATAGAGATTGGCCTTGTGGATTACCCAAAAGTTCATCAGTGATATCGCAAATGAGTTGAACGAGTTCAATGTTTTTCCATTCATTATTTCCACCGATACAATAGGTCTCGCCCAATCTACCGTCGTTCAAAATCAAATCAATTGCGCGAGCATGATCTTCCACCCAAAGCCAGTCTCGGACATTGGTCCCAGCACCATAAATTGGGATATTCTTTTTTATCAGAATATTGTTGATGACAAGTGGTATCAGCTTTTCAGGGAATTGATGTGAGCCATAATTGTTGGAGCAGTTGCTGATGACAATGGGCAATCCGTATGTGTCGTAATAGGCGCGAACCAGATGGTCACTTGATGCTTTGGATGCTGAGTATGGACTGTGTGGATTGTATGGGGTTGTTTCTGAGAACATGCCCTCATCACCCAAAGCACCAAATACTTCGTCTGTAGAAATGTGATAGAATTTTTTATTTTCCCAATTGCCATTCCAAAATCGCTTGGCGGCATTCAGCAGATTGGCCGTGCCAAGTACATTTGTTTTGATGAAAGACAATGGATCATGAATGGAGCGATCGACATGACTTTCCGCGGCAAGATGAATAACATGAGTTATTCCATGTTCATGAAAAATTTCGAGAACGCGTTCTTCATCCGTGATGTCCGCTTTTATAAATGTGTAATTCTCTGAGTTTTGGATATCACTTAGTGACATTAAATTCCCTGCATAGGTGAGTGCGTCTAAATTGACGATGAAATCTTGAGGATAGTGATTGACCATCCTGCGAACAACATGGGATCCAATAAATCCCGCACCACCTGTTATGAGAATTTTCCTCGACATTATTTCAATGTATACTGCACGCCTAAGTTGAAAAATCTTCCGGGCATCATTACGAACCTTGTCAATTTGTATTCCTGATTATTCAAGTTTGTAATATCAGCAAAGACAGTCCAATTGGCGTTGTTGTATTGGGTTCTCCAATCCAAAATCAAACTGGGCTTTTCAGTATTGAAACGTTGATATTGACGAGCAATAATTTGGTGTTGGATGTACTTACCTGTGTTGACCCCTAACTGCATAACAGCTTGATGAGTCAAGTGATCATTGATATACTTACTAGAAGCGCCTTCGAATTTGATGTTATTCGTTAACAACGTATTTCTGAGTGAGACGTTGCCAATGTTGAGCCAATACTTTTTGTTTGTATTGTTCCATTTTACTGCGAATTCAGAACCAGTAAATTGACTTTGCGTTAGATTACCGGCTACGTATTTGTTGGTTTCTGAATTTAAAATCCAATCGATTTGATTTTTAACATCCCGGTAAAAATAGCTTGCTTGCACAAAGAAATTTTGATTTTGATATTGGTATCCAGCTTCAGCAGTGAAAGCATTTTCAGGTACCAATGAAGAATTTCCTTGATTACCAGAATCTGAGTAAAACCAGTCGGTGTAAGTTGGAAGGCGTGAGCCAGTTCCGGAATGCGCAAACAAAAGACCTTTTCCTTTTTTGTATTGAATGTCAATGGCAGGATAGTATTGAATGCCATTGCTTGAATAGTTCATCGGATGACTCATGTTGCTGAATTGCAAATTCAATCCGACAATTACTTTTAAGTCTTTCCATTGATTGAAGCGTTGTTCAATGTATCCGCTATAGAATTGGCGGTCATGTTTACCTAAATTGTTACTGTTGATCCAATCATTTCGGTTTTCTATACCTGCCCCCCAAAGACCCCATGGATTGGCATGAGAAGCGTGTAACTCAATGCCTCCTGTGTTGCTGAAGTGATGGTTTTGGTAATAGCTTGGATTGTCTTTGATAAATACGTAATGATCATGGTTGTATCTGAAATAGGCTCTCGGTACAATGGTCCAACCGTTGGATTCAACAGTTCCATTAATACCCGTGAAGAATGTTTCAACCTGTTCAAAGGACTCGCTATCCCCAGGAGATACATAGAAATCTTTGGCACCGAAACCATTATTCAAGTATCCGTTGATTACCTGTACACTTGATTTTTTGTTGGCGCTTTCCCATCGGCTGTTGGTGAAAATAGATTGTTGTTCAACTCCGGTGTTGTAGGCATACCCATTGGAGTATAGTCTTCTGATTTGCACATTGTGTCCCCAATTGTTTTTTACAAAACCCAAACCGATTTGTTGAATGTTGGCATTGTATTGTTCGCCGGAGACTTCATCTTTTTCAAAGTTGGTACCCCAATAAGATAGCACTTGAATAGAATTCTCCGTGGGCTTCTTGGTGATGATGTTAATCGCACCTGCCAGAGCACCTGCGCCATAAACACGAGCGGCCGATCCTTTGAATACTTCGATGCGTTCAACTTGAGAAATATCAACAGGCAAGTTCATTTGGTGATGACCGGTTTGTGGATCTCGCATTGGAATGCCGTCAATGAGAATTAAAACTTGGTCAAATGATGCCCCCAATAAGCTAATATCATTTTGAGCAAATGGATTTCGGCTTCTTACATCTACTCCAGCAACGTTCATCAATACTTCTGCAACATTTCTTGCAGGTAGCTTCTGAATATCCTCTTTGGTAATTACGGTGCAATTACCACCAGACATGAGTGTCTGAGGAGTGCGTTTGTCTTGCACAATGACCAACGGGTCAGGCGTAGATTGTTGATTTTGAATTTCGGTACTGGGTTGCGCTTTTACGGTCAAGGATAGCCCAAGCCAAATAGAGAAAAGTAGACCAAATTTCATATTACTCTTTATAGACTCCAATAATTTAAATCTTTGATTCTTGAGCGGTACATTCCTTTGATGTCAATGATTACGCCCTTTCCATCTTTTAGAAGTCCTTTCAAATAGGATTCCTCAAGATTGCAATACTCGTTGTGTGACACGGCTATAATAATGGCTTCATATGAGTTGTTCATTGCGTTATCAATCAATGAGAAACCATATTCATGCTGTAATTCTTGGCTTTCAGCATGTGGGTCAATGATGTCTACTTGAACTGAAAAGCTTTCCAATTCGCGAATGATATCCACCACTTTAGAGTTTCTGATATCACTTACGTTTTCTTTGAAAGTTGCACCCATGACAAGCACCTTGGACTCAAGTGCATTGCGCCCCATCTCCATAATTTTTTTCACGGTTTGCTTACCCACATATGATCCCATGGAATCATTTACGTAACGAGCTGATGAAATAACTTTAGAATAGTAACCCATTTTCTTTGCTTTGTAGACCAAGTAATATGGATCAACGCCAATACAATGTCCGCCAACTAATCCAGGTTGAAATTTCAAGAAGTTCCACTTGGTTCCTGCTGCCTCCAAAACATCGTAAGTGTTTAATCCCATGCGATTAAAAATCAATGAGAGCTCGTTGATCAATGCGATGTTCACGTCACGCTGGGTATTCTCGATAATCTTGGCTGCTTCAGCTACTTTAATTGATGCTGCTCTGTGAAGACCAGCATCAATAACCAATTTGTACACCAAATCAATTTGATCCAAACTTTCAGCGTCGCATCCACTGACGATCTTCACAATACTGCGAAGTGTATTGACTTTATCACCTGGGTTGATTCGCTCGGGGGAATAGCCCACTTTAAAGTCGCTACCCATTTTTAATCCTGAAAGTTCTTCCAAAACTGGGACACAATCATCTTCAGTGCAACCTGGATATACTGTACTTTCGTAAACAACATAGTCTCCTTTTTTCAAAACTTTACCTACGGTTTTTGATGCGCTGATTACAGGCCCCAAATCTGGTAGGTTCATGTTGTTAATCGGCGTAGGTACTGCTACAACAAAGAAACCTACGTCAGCCAAATCTTCAAGTTTATTGGTGAATGTGATATCACAGCCTTCAAAAGCATCTGATGTTAACTCATTTGAAGGGTCGATGTGATTGCGCATCATTTCAACACGCTCTGCGTTGATGTCAAAACCAACTACTTTAATTGTTTTGGCAAATTCCAAAGCAATGGGTAAACCTACATAGCCCAGTCCAACTACACACAGGCTCTTTTCTTTGTTGACTAATTCTTGATAGATCATTTTTTATCGGATAAACAAGTTACTGTTTCATTTTTTAATTCGTAAGACTCATGGGATTCAGGGCACACGGCAATCCCGTGCTCATCGAAGTTGAGTTTGTGTCCCATTTTGCTCATCCAACCTTTGTGGCGAGCAGGGTTTCCAACCATTAATGCAAAGGCTTTCACCGGTTTGGTAATAACCGCTCCCGCTCCTACAAATGCATATTCGCCAATCTCGTATCCACAGACTATTGTCGCATTGGCGCCTATTGAAACACCCTTTCTAATAATTGATTGGCGGTATTCATCCTTTCTAACCACAGCGCTTCTTGGATTGATAACATTGGTGAAAACGCAAGATGGCCCTAAGAATACATCATCTTCACAAATCACGCCAGTGTAAAGGCTAACATTGTTTTGAACTTTTACATTGTTGCCCAAAACAACATCTGGACTAATGACGACATTTTGACCAATATTACAGTTGTTTCCAATTGTGCAATTCGGCATAATGTGTGAAAAGTGCCAAATTTTGGTATTGTCTCCAATGTTGCAACCCGCATCAATTACGGCCGTTTCATGTGCAAAATATCCCATTACTTTTTGTTGTAATTATCAAAGCTTTTGTGTTCGATTTTGTTGAGCTCTTCGGCTGTCAAAGTTTTAAAATAATCATATGTTATTTTTAATCCTTCACTGCGGTGAACTTTGGGTTCCCAATTCAAAAGCTCCCTTGCCAATGTGATGTCAGGACGACGTTGTTTGGGGTCGTCGGTTGGCAGGGGATGGTAAACTACCTTTTGATTGGTTCCTGTAAGTTTGATGATTTCTTCAGCAAAATCTTTGATGGTGATTTCATCAGGATTCCCAATGTTTACAGGGTCAGAACAATCACTCATCAACAATCGATATATTCCCTCTACCAAGTCATCTACGTAGCAGAAACTGCGGGTTTGTGATCCATCTCCGAAGATGGTCAAATCTTCTCCGCGCAATGCTTGTCCAATGAATGCTGGCAAAACACGGCCATCATTCAGGCGCATTCGAGGTCCATAGGTGTTGAATATTCTTACAATTCTAGTCTCTACACCATGAAAAGTGTGGTAAGCCATGGTAATGGCCTCTTGGAAGCGTTTGGCTTCATCATAGACACCTCGTGGACCAACAGGATTAACATTTCCCCAATAGCTTTCTACTTGTGGATGAACATGAGGGTCTCCATAAATTTCACTGGTACTCGCAACAATTATTCTTGCGTTTTTTTCTTTTGCCAGTCCCAAACAGTTGTGCGTACCCAATGAACCAACTTTTAAAGTTTGAATGGGTATTTTCAAGTAATCAATAGGGGAGGCTGGCGATGCGAAATGAAGGATATAATCCAAAGGGCCAGCGACGTGTATAAACTTGGACACGTCGTGGTTGTAGAATTCAAATTGTGGAAGTTTGAACAAATGTTCAATATTCTTTAAATCGCCGGTAATCAAATTGTCCATTGCAACGACATCAAAGCCTTCTTTGATGAATCTGTCGCACAAGTGCGATCCAAGGAATCCGGCAGCTCCGGTAATAAGTACTCTAGGCATGATTAAACAATTGGGTTTCGTCCGATGCTGAAATATGACCATCCCAATTCACGCATCTTGTTGTTTTCATATAGGTTTCGTCCATCAAAAATCACCGGATTTTTCATGGATTTCTTCATCAATTCAAAGTCTGGATTTCTAAACATACCCCATTCGGTGCAGATCAATAAAGCGTCTGCATCTTGAAGCAATGAATATTGATCATTGGAATATTGGATGGGATAACCCTTTTGTTTTTGAACGTTGGGCATTGCCTCTGGATCATAGGCAACTATGTCAGCGCCTGCTTCCAATAAATGCTCAATCATATACAAAGCTGGGGCTTCGCGAATATCATCCGTATCAGGTTTGAAAGCCAATCCCCAAATGGCGATTCGTTTTTTGGTCAATTGTTGCTTGAAGTGTTCCATGATGGGTGAAAGCAATACCGTTTTTTGGCGGTCGTTGACTTTCATGACACTTTTTAAAATTCTAAATTCATAGCCATTGTCGTATCCACTTTTGGCCAATGCCTGCACATCTTTTGGAAAACAACTTCCGCCATATCCAATGCCAGGGAAAAGAAAACGTTTACCTATTCGCTCGTCTGTACCAATTCCCAAACGGACCATATCAACATCTGCACCTACTTTCTCACAGAAATTGGCGATCTCATTCATGAACGAAATCTTGGTGGCCAAGAATGCGTTGGCTGCGTATTTGGTTAGCTCGGCTGATCTCTCGTCCATTACAATTAATGGGTTGCCCTGTCTGATGAAGGGTTTGTACAATTCCTCCATCATTTTTTTTGCTCGATCACTTGAAGTTCCAACCACAACACGATCGGGTTTCATGAAATCATCTACTGCAAATCCCTCTCTTAAAAATTCAGGATTGCTCACGACATCAAAAGGCACTTGGGCTTTTCGTGCAACAGCATCTCTTACTTTTTCTGCGGTACCAACTGGAACAGTTGACTTGTCTACGATGACTTTGTAATCTTTGATGATCCAACCCAAATCGTCGGCCACTTTCAACACATAACTCAAGTCCGCACTGCCGTCTTCACCAGGAGGCGTAGGCAATGCCAAGAAAATGATTTGAGCTTGTTCTACAGCTTCTTCTAGATTGGTTGTGAACTTTAATCTTCCTTCGCGGATATTTCTCTCGAACAATACATCCAGATGGGGCTCATAAATGGGGATTTTCCCGGCCTTCATTGCGTTGACCTTTTCCTCATTGATGTCTACACAAATGACCTTGTTTCCGGTTTCAGCAAAACAAGTTCCAGTGACCAATCCAACATAGCCTGTTCCGACGACTGCAATATTCATTTTTATTTTCTTAACGGTAAGATGCAAATATAACACAGACCATTGAAAGGACTGTAAGCAATTCGCTTTAGATTTGCCGTATGTCAACGCTTTTGTCGATTCAAGATGTTTCCAAGCGATATGGTCAGCATGTCGCACTTCAAAACATCAATTTGGAGGTCCAACAGGGCCATGTTTTTGGATTACTTGGTCCTAACGGGGCGGGTAAGACAAGCTTAATAAGAATTATCAATCAAATCACTGCGCCTGATTCTGGCCGGGTTTTATTCAAAGGTGAAACCTTGCGTCAGGAGCATATTGCTCACATTGGCTACCTTCCTGAAGAAAGGGGATTGTACAAGAAGATGAAGGTGGGAGAGCAATGCGTCTACTTGGCTCAACTTAAAGGACTTTCAAAGCAAGATGCAGTAAAACGCTTGACTTATTGGTTTGAGAAATTTGATATCATGGCTTGGTGGAACAAGACCATCGAGGACTTGTCCAAAGGAATGGCGCAGAAGGTTCAATTCATCACTACGATTCTACATGAGCCTGAATTGCTCATTTTGGACGAACCGTTTAGTGGCTTTGATCCCATTAATGCGGCATTGATTAGGGAAGAAATGTTGCGACTGAAGTCTCTTGGAGCGACGATCATTCTTTCTACGCATGATATGGGTAGTGTAGAAGAATTGTGCGATGAAATTGGCTTAATTCATCAGTCTAATTTGATTATCAGCGGACCTGTTAAATCAGTGAAGGAAAAATTTAAGCAACACCTTTTTGAGGTTGAGTATATTGGAACAGCTATGGAACTGGGCATCAGTTTGGGTCATCAGTTTGAGTTAATCGATCACCAAATTTTGGATGGCTTTAATAAAGCCAAGATAAAAATTCATGGAGGGCTAAAATTGAATGATTTGTTGCGAGCAGTGATGCAGCACAATGAGATAGTGTCTGCCCGAGAATTGGTTCCCACCATGAACGAAATATTTATCCAAGCCGTTACAGCAAAACAATTGAACCATGAATAAGATATTATTGATCATCAAGAGGGAGTACCTGAGTAGGGTGAAGAAGAAGTCATTTTTAATCATGACTTTTTTGGGTCCTATTTTATTTGCCGCATTGATGTTTGGTGCCATTGCGGTGACCATGAATGATAAGTCGGTATATCAAGTTTTGATTGTGGATCCCTACGCGGTAATTACCCGCTATGACAGTACGAGTCAGACTTTATATCCCAGATTTGTCGATCAATTTAAGGATGATGAACGCATCATATATTCCTTTACTAGAAAAGAAGTTACTCCGGAAGATTTCAAGGAAGGTCAATATCAAGTAATGGTCGAGGTGGATGATGTGACCATCAATGACGGGAAGTGCAATTTTTATTACAAGAAATTTCCAGGAGAGTTTGTGCAAAGGAAGGTAGGGGATGATTTGGAAATTTCTTTGGAACGATTCCGTGTTGTGGACAGTTTACAATTGGACTATGAGAAGTACAAGCGAGCCAAGATGAATGTGTCTTTTGCGGATATCAATGTTGAGGAGAACCTAGGGCAAGAGGACAAGACGCAGGAAAAAGCGGTTATTGGATTTGTATTTGCCATCATGATTTATATGTTCATTTTCATGTATGGCGTTCAGGTGATGCGCGGGGTGATTGAGGAAAAGACAAATCGAATCGTTGAAGTAATTGTCTCTTCAGTCAAACCATTTCAGTTGATGATGGGCAAAGTGATTGGTATCGGACTGGTTGGATTAACCCAATTTTTGATGTGGGTAGTTTTATCTTCTGTTGTAGCGACAGTGGGATTGTCATTTTTCTCTTCTCAAATCGCGGGAGGAGCTGCTGTCGTTGAAAATGCACAGTTGATGAGCACAGGTGCAAATCAAGCACAAATGATGACGGAATTGATGAATAATCAAGCCATCAATTGGTTTTTTCAAATCAATTGGACCTTGATGATTAGTCTTTTCATCTTCTATTTCATTGGTGGATACTTTCTTTACGCTTCATTATTTGCCGCTATTGGTGCGGCTGTGGATAGCGAAACGGATACCCAACAGTTCATGCTGCCCGTTTCATTGCCCTTGGTTTTTGGATACATCGTTTCCGCGATGCTCATTGATAATCCGGAAAGTGCTGCAGGAAATTTCTTTGCATTGTTTCCGCTAACCAGTCCAGTGGTGATGATGGTAAAAGCCACCATGAGTACCACATCGGTTAGTATGATTTTGTTGTCAATGTTGATTCTGATCGTTACGTTCATTGCTTTCATAGCATTGGCAGGTAGGATTTATCGTGTTGGAATATTAATGTATGGCAAAAAAGCCAGCTATAAAGAATTGTGGAAATGGATCAGGTACAATCCTTAAAACCTGAGCGACTCTTCGGCATTGTCGATTGTGGAACCAACACTTTTAATTTGTTGATTGGTAAGTTGGTTGGTGACCAATGGGAATTGCTATTCTCTAATAAAATGCCGGTAAAAATTGGTTCAGGTGGTTTTGAATCTCAACAGATCATGCCGGACAGAATGGCCAGAGGACTTGATGTAATTGACCATTATCAGAGAGTTTGTAAGAATTTTGGGGTCAAAGACGTTTATGTGTTTGCAACATCCGCGCTTAGAGATGCTGAAAATGCTAGGGAATTTGTACAAAAGGTAAAATCCAAAAACGGGTGGACGGTCAATATCATTTCTGGAGATGAAGAAGCTGCCTTGATTTTTGAGGGGGTCAGGAAAACCAAAGAGCTGAGCAATGACAGCGCTTTGATCATGGACATTGGTGGAGGTTCAACGGAGTTTATTATCGTCCAGAAAGGAAAAGATGTTTGGAAGAGAAGCTACCCTTTGGGCGTGAGTCGTTTATTTGAGCGGATACAACCCCAATCCAGAATTTCGCAGCAGGACCTTCAAGCTCTAAAAAAAATATTGCAAGAAACGACAACGGATTTATCGGAAGCGCTTCAGAAATTTCCGTGTGATATTTTGCTAGGCTCTAGCGGTTCATTTGATACACTTTTGGCTTTGTACAATCATTCCACAAAGAATGGTAATCAGCTAAATGAGAATATTTGCCAAGAGATCCCCATGGCAGCGTTTTCTTCCATACACATGCAGATGATGGGCAGTACTTTGGAAGAGCGATTGAAGAATCCTGCAATCCCCACAATTCGGGCGGAGTATATGCCGTTGTCTACCTACTTGGTAAGATTTGTATTGGAAATGCACCCTTTTAAGAGTGTTTGGAGATCACCGTATGCATTGAAAGAAGGGGTTATTTTCTCTAAGATTATGAAGCAATCCTAGCTAAACGCTAAATTTGTTGTTATATGAGTCATAAATTAAAAAGGAGGACAATCATTGCATCATTGGTGGTGTTGATTCCTACCTTTTTTCTTTTTGCCATATTAAAATTGCCTCAATTCCAGACGAGTATTGCTCGTTGGATTGCGGGCTATTTAAGTTTTGAATGGAAGACGGAAGTTTTTGTAGAGTCTTTTTATTTCGATTGGGGTTTGGATATGCACTTGGAAAATGTTGTCATTTTCGATCAGCATCAAGATACCCTGGCCGCAATCCAAGATTTATCTATATCGTCCTATCAATGGTCTTTTGAGCAGGGTTGGCAAATAGCGTCATTGCATTTGGATCATCCATATTTTTATGGCGCACAGGCTGCAGATTCAACTTGGAATTTTGATTTTCTTATTGATTATTACAGAAATCCTGTAAAGGATTCAACCAAGAGTGAACTTAAAATTAGGCTGGACAATGTTCAGGTAGATTCTGGAGTTTTTGTTTGGAATGCCCTTGGAGATAAGGTGCCTTATGGAATGTTTGACCCCAATCAAATTGAAATCAAGAATTTGACGGGTCAATTCCAAGACATTTTGTGGACGAAAGATCAGTGGCAATTTCGAATTTTTGATTTGTCGGGTATTGACCATTGTGGGCTTCAACTGAATGCTTGTTCTGCCATGATTTCCGGTAAGGAAAATCAGATTTTATTTGATGAATGTCGCATCAACACTCCTCGTAATGATATTTCGGGAACCGTCGATTTGACATGGGATAAGGAGGTCAAGTCATTTGCGGAAGATGTAGAATGGAAAGCGGAGTTAACGGGTTATCCCTTGAATTTATCAGAGTTAAAATTCTTTTACTCGCCCGCACAGAATTGGGTCAACGAGGCACAAGTTCAATTGAACTTCACAGGGAATTTAAATGATTTGAATGTGGGCCTTGCTGATATTCGTATGGGTATGATGTCCCACATGGTGATGCAGGGGTCAGTTCAACATTTATTGGATTCCACTGGCATTGCCTTGGATATAGACATCAAGCAGATGCTCACCCAGGCTCAAGATCTTCGAGAATTTGCAAAATGGACCGGTGATGATCTTAAGCTTCCTGGGAACATCGATAATTTAGGTTTAATTGCATATGATGGACATGTGCATGGAGCCAAGGACAGATGGCGTTTGTATGGCGAATTGACGACGGATTTGGGATTGCTTCAAGGCGATGTTGAAATGGATGCGGGAGATCAGCAAGGTTTTACGGGGTATGTGCAAGCGGAGCACTTTTCCATAGGTCGATACTATAATTCCACAGACTTAGAATATATATCCGGGGATCTGAACATAGAAGGGAATGGTTTTGAATTGAATAATTTGGAAATGGTTGTGGATGGCGCCTTAAGTGAATTCCGGTACAAGGGCTATACATTCTCTGAAATAGCAATCAATGGAGATTTGTCCAATCGATTTTTTCTAGGTGATTTGAGTATGAAAGATCCCAATGCAAAATTGGATTTTGTGGGGCAATGTGATTTTAGTAAAAAGTTACCTTCGGTGACTTGTCAACTGAACGTGGAGCATTTTAATTTTAAGGCCATTGGAGCTTTTCCAAATTTGCCCTATAGTGCAATAAGTGGTGAAGCATCAATGGATTTTCATGGATGGAATTGGGCTGATTTGGAGGGTGAACTAGAACTAAAGAATGTAATGTATTGCGCCAATGAAAATGATTATGTTCTGGATTATTTGGCGTTAACTGTGGACCGGTCGGACAAGCTTAAAATATCATTGAATTCAGATATTGCAATAGGAGAAGTGAATGGAGACGTCAATATCAAAGACTTGCCTGCAGCTCTCACCAATATCATTTCACGGGTAATGCCTCAATATGATTGGGAGATAGCGCCACATTCCCCGCAGAAGTTTGACTTGGCTTTTGAGATTTTGGATTTTAGCCAAGTCAATGAGGCTTTTGTAAAAGACTTGGGAATATCTCAAAATGCGCGAATCAAATTGAGTGTAGATGAATCAGCTAACTTTTTTGAAGGTCTGTTTACAGCGGATACCATGTCGTATAAGGGAAACAGTTTTTATGGGTTGGTGTGTGATTTTCAAAAACCAGATGAGTTTGTTTACGCGACAATTCAAACCGATAGTGTTAAATCAGGAGGATTGCAGTGGGACCAACTTTCTATTGACGCACGTTCTGAAGGTGATTTGATATTTACAGATTGGGTTTGGGGCAATGATAGCACCATTCATTCTGGTGATTTTGGGGGACAATGGAGTTTTGATGATAATAAGGTTGTTTTTGAATTTTACAGAGGTGACTTTAGGGTTAAAAAAGAAAAGTGGAAGGTCGATTACGGTGCTACCATTCTATATGAAGATGGAATCGTATGGTTCAAAGGAATGGAAATGCGAAGCAATTGGCAGCACATTGCATTGCATGGCGGTTTAGCGAGTGATCACTCCACTCCGTTGATTGCATCTTTCACGAATGTAAACTTTGATATTTTAAATGCTTTTTTACCTAAGGATATTCAGTTTCAAGGAGTATTAGATGGTAATGTTTCCTGTGTTAGTGTTTTGGATGAGCCTGACTTTAGCGGAGATATCTCGTTGTCGGATTTCGGAATTAACAAAGTGATTTATGGAGATGTTTGTCTCAAAAGCCAATGGGTGGATTATCTGAATGCTGTCGAGCTAGAAGGAAGTATTGAGAATAACGAAAAGAAAACATTGAAGTTTGAGGGCATGTACCTGCCTTTTGATACGTTGAGTCCTTTGGATGTCGATGTGGACTGTGATGATATGGATCTGGCATTTATCGGGTCATTTGTAGATCCTGAGATTATTGTCATAAAAGGTTTTTTGGACGGACATATAAAAGTAACCGGACAGTTGTCGGCTCCCCAACTTCACGGCTATGGGAATGTTGCAGAAGGTCTGTTAGAGGTGGATTATTTGAAGACCAAATACAAGATTGTAGATCGAATTTGGATTGAGCCGGACCGATTCATTTTTGATGAGGTTGAATTTACTGATGAAAACAACAACAGAGGTTTGCTAACGGGGAATATCGGTCATAAAGCTTTTCAGGAATGGAGTTTTGATTTGCTAATGGATATGGAGAGGCAGCCTATAAAGGTTCTCAATACTACAGCTGATGATAACCCAGACTACTACGGTAAGGGTTTTGCGACAGGTTATTTTAAGCTGAAAGGAGATTTGGATAAGTTGGATTTGGAAGTGGCTTTAAAGACGGCCGCTGGAACAAAGCTAATTCTTCCCATGAATACCAGTGAGGATGTCGAAATGGGGCAGTTTATTCGGTTTGTTCAAAAGTCAAATGGTATTAACAAAAAGGAAGATAAATTGGATTTGTCTGGGGTGAATTTGAATATTCAAATTGACGTTACTCCGGATGCTGAGCTTGCGATTATTTTTGATGAGGCGGTAGGTGATGTAATGAGAGGTAAAGGTACTGGTCACATATCCATGGGTATTTCTAAGTTGTCTACATTTGATATGTATGGGCAAATTGAGATAGCTTCTGGTAATTATTTGTTCACGTTAAAGAATTTGATCAATAAAGATTTTACCGTTCAACCTGGGGGAACCATTTCTTGGTACGGCAATCCGTATAATGCAGAATTGAAGTTGGCGGCTGTGTATAAGGTCAACGCTTCTTTAAGTGATGTTTTAACAGACGCCAATTCCAACGGACAACGTGTGCCCGTGGATTTGATTATGAATCTCAGTGGAAAGATGATGAATCCTAGTGTTGATTTTAATATCCAATTGCCAACTGTTGATCCGATGACCAAAAGTAGATTTGAAAGTGTGGTCTCTAATGAACAGGAGCGCAATAGACAAGCTTTTGCTTTGCTGGTATTGAGACAATTTGTTAGTCCGCCAAATATCGTAAGAGCCGAAACCAATTTTGGCGTAGTTGCGAATAGCACGGAATTGCTTTCCAGTCAGATATCCAACTGGTTGAGTCAGATTAGTGATGATTTCAATTTGGGATTTAATTACCGCTCAGGAGATCAGATTTCAAATGATGAAATTGCCTTGGCCTTGAGTACACAATTGTTCAATAATCGGGTTCAGCTAAGCGGCAACTTTGGAGTTTCTCGCGGCAACGCCACCAATCAGCAGCCTTCTAACTATATCGGAGACGTTAAAGTTGAATACATCTTAACCAAAGAGGGCAAGCTGAAATTGATGGCGTATAATGAGAGCAACAATTACAGAAATATTACAACCCAACAATCACCTTATACACAAGGTATAGGTTTGGTTTACCAGCAAGACTTTGATGTCATGCAAGATTTGATTGATAGTTGGTTCAAGCGAACCAAGAGCAAACCGAATTGATTTATTGAGGGAAATCTTCTGGGAAGCGCGATCTGAAGTCATCACGTTTCTTTTTCGTCAATAGCAATTGATATAGATACTTTTCTTTTCCTTCTTCAAATTTCTTTTTATCATCCTTGATGTCAGTGATTATTTTGTTGAAATCAGCATCTCCAGAGATAATGGTCATTGCGCCCAATTTATACTCGAAATAATACCAAGTGCTTCTATCAATTTCGATATATACACGCATGACGTCTGCTGTTTTTCTCTTTTCAATTTCAATCTTTCCTGTGACATATTTGAAGATTTGTTTCTTATCCATTGAAGCAATTCCAATAGGCCCCGTTGTATGGAAAGTTTCTGAATTCACGTCCCATACCCATTTCAAATCTGCAAAAACAAAAGTCTTTTGCATTTCTTCCGGAATCTTCTTCATTTGTCCAGATAGACTCATTTCCGTAATCAATCGATCCGAGCGCTCAACACCAATAACTTCTGCAAGACTCTTTTCAAATTGCGTTGTGCTGATATCCAAGCTAGGAAGATCTGTTGCTTTCTCTAAATTCTCGCCTATCTTTTTCATGGCACCTTCATCCATGGGAAAAGTCAGAATAGAGGATGTTTGCAGGCTCAATGAGCCATCGGCTTTTTTAAGTTGTCCTTTACCGTAATTCTGAAGTTTCACTAGGCCTGTTCTGGCATGAAAATCAAATTGACCATCGGCATTAACATCACAGTTGTTACCAGCCAATTCAATCAGGTTACCAGGAAGCTTGGGTTGTAAGATTTTAGGTTTGCTACCGATTAGATATTTTTTGGTGTTCTTGTCGTAATGTAAAAATCCGCTGGCCTCCATTAGAGGAGTATCCGAGGCACTCATTTTGGGGCTCAAGAAGGCGGGGTAAACTTGCTGCGGGCTTGTGGTTTTGGTCATCATACCCACACCCAATTTGACGGAGGCGATGTCTTTTACCAAAGTGTCTACTGGTATATAAATGTCTAATGGATCGATGGGTGCTGAAAATTTGAAATATGATTTTTCCAAATTCTCACAAGTATGCTCCAGTTTCACCCCTCCATCAAAGTGTAAGTGTTTTTGATTGGCGTTCAAATTGTATTTGCCATAGAATGCGAATTGAGGGGATAAATGGAAGCCTTGATCTTCATTGATAACGCCCTTGGCGATCGTGCTGTATGATGTATCAAGTTTGACCTCAGCAACGTGAATCAATTGATTTTGTCCATTTTCATCCGTGTAATTCATGTCTGCAAAACCATTGTACTTTCGGCGTCCTTCAATTTTTAATTCTGCATTGAACATGCTGTGGTATTGCGTGACAATGTTTGTCAATATTTGGGCGCGGTATAGCTTGCGCATATTGGCAAATTTCTCGATAACTACCTTGCCACTGTCGGGAACAATCTTCGCATCTCCAACTACAATGTGGTTAATTCGTGTGCATGTAAGAATATTCTTTGCTAGGTCAAATTTAGCTCTTGGGGCAAGGAAATTCAAAGAGTCTTGCCCTGCTGCAATGGAGTAAAAGTTGGAGTATCGCTTTCGCTCTTCTGCATTGATCACGACATCTGCATTGGCTTCTCTTGACGACTTCATTTCCAATTCATCTTGCTTCATGTACCAAGTGAATTCATCCATAAAGCAAACATATTGATTGGCGGGGAATGTTATTTTATTCTCTCCTGTATTAGAAATAAAATGACCAACATTCTTATCAAAATCAACTTTTGCCTGAACATTATCTGTTGAGAAGGCCAACGCGTTTGAAAGATCTTTTCCGGCAATCGTCAGTGCCGATGTGTCGGCATTGATTTTTCTTCGCTCATATTTAAAATGGTCAGAAGACAGGGTAGCCCCATAAAATTCCATTTTCCCTTTTCCGCTAAGGCCTTCTGGTTTCAATGTCGTAGCACCTTTGAAAGTGGCTTCTTTTTCGAAGAATACCATTGGCTCATCGATGGTGGTAATCATCAAGCGCTCTTGCTTGGGGAAATAGTTGATCTGTGCCACAGCAACCGAAGTTTTAGGCACTTCAGGTTTTGTGGCTTTTTCAGTTAGCGCATATGATGTCGTCTTGCCTTTTGTTTCGTCTGGTAAGAAAACGAATGCATCAGATTCTGTTTTGGACGTCAGGTAAGTTAGCTTTCCTTTTCCTTGCAAGCCACTATAATTCAAAGTCAAATCCGCAACTACGTTAGAGAAACCGCGGTAGGCCGGATATCCTGAAACACCGGTAGATCTTTTAAAACCCAATGAATTGTCATCCATCAAAATCAAAGGCTCTGGGATATCTTCAAAAATTCCGGCGCTCACAAGCAAACCATTGAATTTGACATTGCTGGTTTTAAAATTGTCCAATGAATCCAATGTGAAAGGATCAAGTTTGTAATAGAATTTGTCTTTGGGGTATCTACCATTTTGGATTCTGTAACTTTCCCAATCCACAAAGGAATTCTTGGTAGTCGTTACATACGGATAGTTGGGGTACTTTTTGGAATTCGCACCGCTTTTATTGGTAGGAGCATCGATGTACAACACACCTGTAATGTCCTTGATTTTACTTTTAATTTTGATTTTCGGATACTCGCCATATTGGTCTCTCGGCTGGCTTTCATCGTTGATGTAAATCTGACAGCTATCAATTTTATTCATTTCAACTTGGAACTTGTCATAGTCGAAATAATAATTAGAGCCCATGAACTCAAGGTTTCCTGCTTTCACGATACCATCAAAAACCAAGTTTCGATTTTTCTTTAAAAGCAGTTCTTGCTTTTTAGGATAAACAGCCACCTTCTGAGAGTCGCTGATGTAAAACATTTGAATCCCTTTCAAATTCATGTCATTGTTGGTCAGATTCCAGATGGCGTTTTCACCGCGGTTAACTTCACTGTTGAATTGAAGTATATCATAGTCTTTTCTTCCTTCATAGTTCAAAATGTAGTTGTACATTTTGGGTTGGGGTTTGATGATTCTTTTATCGATATCATACATCAAGAATCCTTTATTAGAAAGATCAATTACAACCAGGTGCCATTCTTCTTCTGCATATCGGGTCAATTGCGCCAATTGCTGGGTGGTCATTTGCTTGGTGCCAAGCTTCTTGAACGATTGTTCAATTTCATGAAGAGGATTGGTACTTGAAATACCCATCAACGCCGTGAATCTTTTCTTACTGAAGAAAGTATTGGACTCAAAGGCGGCATTTTTTAATGTACTTCCTTTGGATGGTCCGAAATAAATCATGGGTTCATCTATGATCCATCTCAAAGACTCGAAATACAAATCGGTATTGTGATAGGTGTCGGCGTATGGACTTTTGGATAATCCCAATTCAGTTCTGTCCATCGTCAACTCTCTGGATTTGATGGTGAAGTTCATGTTCAAATCAGGATGCGTGATGGAATCTTTATCTACGATGAATTTCACACTTGCGTGGCTACTGATGTAACGGTCGGGACGCAATTCAAAGAAAAGACTATTGACAATAAGAAAAGGTTTGTTGTCTTTTGTGAAAATCAACTTGGCAGGATTTTCGGGAGTTCCAGAGGCATTGAACTTTGATCCACTCATGGTGAAACCTCCGGCGTAATGAATTCCAGGAACGATATTTTCAATTTCAAATCGTTGTGAATAGGATTCGAACTTTGGGTAGTTAGCGCTTTCTGCATCTTTACCGGCAATGATTTTTTCAGTCAATTTACCTAATAGAGGTTTATTGAAATAAGTTGTGTAAAACGTTACACTATCAGCGATGTAGCTGGATGTCTTGATTTTGATTGTGTATTTTTTGACCTCGGCGTATGTTGAATTTTCATCCAATCCTGCACGCTTCCAATTTACTTTTCCGCCTTTGCCAAGGAAACGGAAAGAAGCAGGGTAGAATGTTCCCGTTGTATTGTGAATGACAGAACTGTCTCCTTTACTGATGCATAATAGTTTTATGTTTTCAAAATCGATGTGCGGAACGGAGTCCATTTTGAAAGTGTAGTTTCCACTTTGAGCTTTCCAGCTTACCGCCTCGGAGACGTAAATGGATTGATCAGTGAAAAAGTCCAACGATGTTTCTAAGAAATTGGTAATATTTCGCTTGTTCTTTTTATCATTCAGAATGCCCTGAATCACCTGGTGCCAAGGCATAAATTGAGGCGCAGGAATAGCGTGTTCGTTAATGGCAATTAGACATAATATGTACTTTTCAAAGTCCGGAAATACCTTTACTTTGAGGTCAAGCATAAGATCCAAAGTTTCAATGATTTTTTTCTCTTGATCAGCACTGAAGGCTGGATTTTTAATCCAAATAGGCTCAAGCTGCTTTTCAATTACATCCTTGCCACTGCCTTTCTTTTGTTCATTGAAAAGTCCAGACAATTGTTTGATAAACTCCTCCTTGTCCGTTGAGAAGTTAACTACTTTTTGAGACCACATCTGCGGAGCGGATGCGATCAGAAATAGCACGATTATAAGTATTTGACGCATGTTCATATTTGTATCCCGAAAATAATAGGTCCAACGAAAAATCAAGCCAATATATTTTCAATACTTGTTAACGGCAAAGACATTTGGAATCAGAGGCTTTCCTTGCGACCTTTGCAGCAATACAATGATTATGAAAAAAGTTTATATCGTCTCTGCGGTTAGAACTCCGTTGGGAAGTTTCGGAGGATCGCTATCTTCAGTTTCCTCAACTCAATTGGGTGCAGTTGCTATCAAAGGTGCAATTGAGAAAATTGGATTAAATCCAAGTGAAGTACAAGAAGTAATAATGGGCAGTGTATTGCAAGCCAATTTGGGCCAAGCTCCTGCACGTCAAGCTGCTGTATTTGCAGGATTGCCTCATAGTGTGCAGTGTACTACAGTGAATAAAGTTTGCGCATCAGGAATGAAGGCTGTAATGATGGCGGCTCAAGCCATTCAATGCGGTGACGCAGATGTAGTTGTAGCTGGAGGAATGGAGAATATGTCGCAAGTTCCTTATTATGTTCCTAGCAATAGATGGGGTAACAAATATGGTAACGTCCAAATGATTGATGGATTGGCGAAGGATGGTTTGACTGATGTTTACCACAATTATGCGATGGGAAATGCTGCAGAGTTGTGCGCAACGGAATGCAACTTTTCTAGAGAAGATCAGGATGCTTTTGCTATTGATTCCTATAAGAAATCTCAAGCGGCATGGGCTGCAGGAAAATTCAATGATGAAATTGTTGCGGTTCCTGTAACGGGAAGAAAGGGCGATGTTGTGATGGTTTCAGAAGATGAAGAATACAAGAATGTATCTTTTGATAAAATTCCAGGTTTGCGTCCCGCATTCACAAAAGACGGAACGGTTACAGCAGCAAATGCTTCTACAATGAATGATGGAGCAGCGGCGTTGGTGTTGATGAGCGAGGAAAAAATGAATGCTTTGGGATTAACTCCCTTGGCTGAAGTAAAAGGATACGCGGATGCAGAGCAGGCTCCAGAGTGGTTCACTACAACTCCAGCTTTGGCTTTGCCAAAGGCTGCAGCAAAAGCAGGAGTTCAGGTTAGTGATCTTGATTTCGTTGAATTGAATGAAGCTTTCTCAGTAGTTGGATTGGCTAACATTCAAAAAATGAACTTGGATTCAAACAAAGTGAACGTTAACGGAGGTGCCGTTTCATTGGGTCATCCTCTTGGATGTTCAGGCGCTAGAATATTGGTGACCTTGGTTCATATCATGAAGAACAACAACGGTCACTTGGGCGGTGCGGCCATTTGTAATGGTGGCGGTGGCGCAAGCGCTGTGGTGCTTTCGAGATAATTTTTGCAGTGCGTTTATTGCCAAAAAATACAATTCCCCGATGGATCATCTATTTTGTAGATGTCATCGGGGTTTCTTTTGCATTCATAACTGCCTATTTGGTTCGTTTTGAATTTCATCCCCCACACAATGAGTGGGCACTAGCGGTTAGGTTTTATCCTGTATTAATTGCTGTTTTTGCTGTTTCTTTTTTAATTGGTAAAACTTATGCAGGAATTATTCGGTATACCGGTATACAAGAGGCGAAAAGGGTTTTTATCGTTCTTACGGTAGCATCCGTTCTCTTAATGACGATGAATGTTATTCGTCCTTTATGGTCTGAAGATGGGTTGTATTTTATACCCAAGTCAATAATCGTTCTCACATATGTTTTCGCTTTGTTTGCATTGCTCATTTTTAGGGCCGGAGTGAAGTGGTCTTATTTGGTGGCAGTCAAGGATGTCAAGGACGAAGGACGATTTGTGGTTTTGGTAGGCAATGGAGAGTTGGCAAGAACAGCCAAGCGGGTGATGGAAGAGAATCGTCAAGGTCAGAAGAAAGTGGTGGCCTGGATTGATCCTACCGATCAATGGAAGGGGAATCGTTTAGAAGGAATGATTATTTCAGGAGCACAGGATTGGCCGCTTATTCTTCAACAATTTTCTCCCCAGGAAGTAATTCTGGCATTGGAAGAAGGGCAGCGAAATGAGCGATCTTATTGGATTCAGCGAGCCAGTGAATCTGGCGTAAAGTTGATGGAGGTTCCCTCATCCAAGGATTGGATCATGGGTGAACTTAGTGCAACTCCCATGCGCGAAGTTTCTATCGAAGAATTGTTGGGTCGAAATGAAATTCAAACAGACCAGGCTGCTGTTGCCAGTTGGATCAATGGTCGTGTGGTATTGGTGACAGGTGCTGCAGGTAGTATCGGAAGCGAGATTGTTCGGCAGTTGTTGTTCTTTAAGCCAGCAAAAGTTATTGTGTTGGATCAAGCCGAGACACCTTTGTTTGAATTCGATAATGAGTTAAACTCTGACCTTTGTGAATTTGTTATTGCTGATGTTCGAAAGTTAGATCGAATGCAAAGGGTATTTGAAGCTTTTCATCCCTCCGTAGTTTTCCATGCAGCCGCATATAAGCATGTACCTTTGATGGAGAATAATCCTTCAGAGGCAATTTTGACCAACGTTTGGGGAACGAAAATATTGGCGGACTTGTCGGTTCAGTTTGGTGTTGAGAAGTTTGTAATGATCAGTACTGATAAGGCTGTCAATCCGACCAACGTCATGGGCGCTTCTAAGCGAGCGGCTGAAATTTATGTTCAATCTTTGAATCAAAGAGCCAATACAACCTTTATCACAACAAGATTTGGAAATGTGTTGGGGTCGAATGGTTCTGTAGTGAAAATTTTCAAAAAGCAAATAGAGCAGGGTGGTCCGCTTACGGTTACCCATCCGGAAATCACGCGTTATTTTATGACAATACCTGAAGCTGTGCAGCTTGTATTGCAGGCGGGTGTCATGGGAAATGGCGGTGAGATATTTGTTTTTGATATGGGTGAAAAAGTCAAGATTGTTGACCTTGCCAAGCGGATGATTCAGCTTTCTGGATACCAGTATGGAGTCAATATGGATATTGTTTTTTCAGGATTACGACCAGGAGAGAAATTGTATGAGGAAGTTTTAAGTGCTGAGGAATTTACACTTCCAACTCGACACGAGATGATCATGATTGCCAAAGTAAGAGATTATGATTGGCACGAAGTGGAAGCTTGGGTTAATGAACTCACTGAGTTGTTTAAAGAACAAAACAATGAGTTGTTGGTTGGTAAGCTCAAGTCGTTCATTCCGGAGTACGTCAGCAATAATTCCGAATTTGAACGTTTGGACAAAAAGATAAAGTCATGACAACGAAAGGTAAAGATGAAAAAGTAGAGATACAATCCAAGATTGGTCGTTACATCAGTATTGGAAAGGAGAATATTCATTTTCAAGTTGAAAATAAGAAATCCAAATTTGTTTTGCGTTTGATAACTTTTAATCCTTTTCACAATCAATCTTTTCTCTTTCATTCGGTCTCTTCAGATTCTGAATTGGAGGCTTATCGTGAAATGTTGGGTTATGTTCAATACCACAAAGAGGAAGAGAGCAGTTACACCATTCAATGGTCATTGTTAGGGGAGAACAAGTTGTACACGAGTTATTTCAGAGCCAATACCATTTTGGGAGCTTTGGATAAATTGTATTTTGATAGAGACCCCAATACAATCAATGTTTTCAGTGTGATGTTAAATCCAATTTCATAAACGACCATGGAGTTGTATTCAACTCTTGCTAAGTCGGGTTCTTCCAATTACCGTGTTTTGGGTAGTCGGCATTTGGGTTTTGTTTTTGAAATCTCCAGTGAAGACGAAGCAAAGGAAATTGTCAAAAAGTTCAAAGGGGATTATCATGATGCGACGCATGTTTGTCATGCATTTCGATTGGGTCCCAAAGGAGATTTTGTTAAGTTTAGTGACGATGGGGAGCCATCAGGTACTGCGGGAAAGCCGATGTCAGGGGCATTGCTGTCTGCAGGAATCACACAAACATTGGCTATCGTTGTTCGATATTTCGGAGGGACAAAATTGGGGACTGGGGGTCTTATTCAAGCTTATAGAACGGCTGTTGAGTTGGCCATTCAAGATGCGGGAATTGAAGAGAAGGAATGGCGGATAGCTTTTCGAATTACTTGCAGTTACGCGGAAATGCCGCAGGTGTTGACTTATTTAAAAAGCAATGATGCGCATAAAATTCATATTGATCAAACGGATAAATGCCAACTGACCTATAACATCAATGCCTCCGGATGGGAGGCATTGAAAGCGTTTATATCGGAGTTGTCATCATCAGAACTTCACCAACTTTAATTAGTCGATTTGTAGTTCTTTGGCAATAACCAATTTTTCATTTTGGTAAATCAATAGGTAATATGAACCTTGGTTCCAACCTGCATATCTAATCATTCCTGTGTATTCAGAGATTGGTTTAGGTCGCTCATCGCTAAAGACGATTCCATTTTCTTTATCTTGAACAACCACTCGGATAGGCATTGCTTTGCTGGAGGTCAGCTGAATGTCCAATGATTCGGTTTTGGGTTGAGGTACAAAAGACAATTGATCAAAGTCAGATGGGGATAAAATATCCGTGGTAACCAAGGATAAATTTTCTTCAGAAATTTTATGCAAGCTTAATTGACGAGAACGCATATTGGAGTTTATGATCATGCCATCTTCCATAATTTTAATTTGAATTGTAGAGTCCAACTGCTCCAAATCGTCCATGTCAAACTCGTAATCCAAGTTGATTTGACCTTGATCATCTAATCCTTTTTCATTGCGGTATATTCTATAACCATCTCTTTCAATAAGTGATTTTCCACCAAAATTTCCTTTGATAATGGATGTCTTCTCATCTCGAATAATGGTTACTTCACAGCCATCTCCTGGAATGGATTCGCTAATAATTTTTCTAAGTTCGTCGAAGTTTTGAATCGCTTTTCCATTCAATGCAATAATGACATCATTCTTCTTTAATCCCATTTTTTCTGCTGCGGAATTGGCAATAACACTGTCAATTTTTACACCCATGTCCGCAAATTCATTGTTTGGTGTAACACCTAAAAACGCGCTGGGTTTTTCATCGATTTCAAATTCTTCAATTCTCATCTCAGGAAAGTTGCCAAATGGAAAGGTGGGGAAATCGTCCACCAATGGAGCGTTGGGTAGGGCTTCCAATGGGATATTCATCTTCAAATTTTTTCCGTGTCTCTTCACCTTCAACTCTACGATTTCTTGAGGAGACTTTTCTCGAATGATATTGACGATGTCTTGGGAGTTATGAACGGAGGAGCCGTCAACCTTTTTAATTTCATCTCCGACTTGCAGGCGTGCTTTTTCAGCAGGCGAGTTGGGCGAGATATCGCTCACAACAGGGTGGTGCTTGCCATTTTTTAAGGTTACACCCAAGTATGCTCGGGGTCTAAAACTGGGGACATCCATGGGGATATCGATGAAAGGTAATCCTTCAATACTAAAGGTAGCCCCTGGTGATTGCGGAGATTGCGAAAATGATTTGTCCTCGATTTGAATTGAAAATTCCTTGGCCCCTTTTTTATCGAGGCCATTTCTTTTCAATGCATCTTCTAAATCCTCTCCAGGTTTTAATTCAAATGACTTTTCCTCAATAATGGTCTCCCCATTGCTCTCTTTCTTGATTTTCACGTTGACGTGCGTCTGGGCACCGATCCACTGAATGGATACTACACTGAACATTAAAAACAATAACACTCGCATAATCTGTGATTTTATTGCGACGAAAATAAAAAGTTAGTCTTCAACTTGTGCAATACATCCTGATAAGGAATGTTAATGCAACTCTAGGTTGACAGGAAAATAAAAGGATTGGGCTGAAGGGGTATTTTTGGTGGCGAATTTCTTTAAATTACGTTTTAATGATTCGCACCATATGTTCAATTGTTCAGGGTTTTTGTTGGATGATTTTACAACCTCTACCAAGGAAACATTTCCATTGACGTCAACAGATATTTTGAATATTACTTTTGTTAGTGGTATAGAACCGGGCTTTTTAACTTCTTGTGTCTCTGGTCTTCTTAAGAAATTGTTTTTTAGTATTTGATGAATTTCAGTAGTCAAAGCCGAAGTACCTCCTGGATAATTTTGGGTGATGTCGATGGACTCTTCATGTATGGTTGTTGTTTCATCACGACCATAAGCCTGTTCAGCATCATTGGCAACCACGGGCGTGCGACTGAGGTTGGAATTGACTTGGTCGAAATTTGATTTTTCCAAAATCGAAGGGGCTGATTCCAATGGAACATCGGCAACCGAGGCGTTGTCGATTTGTTCTGATTCAGATACTTCATCTTGAATGATTTCTTGCATTATATCCGGAGTGACGAATTGAACTTGATCTATTTCCGGTTGTTTTATCGATTGATTTTCAAGCTTTGTGGGATTTTCTGTGGAAGTTTCTTTCTTGGTGTTGTTGTCAGCAAATGCAACATGTTCAATTGATGGTTTTGGATTTCGAAAGTAAAAGAAACCAATAACAAAGACAGCTGCAATTCCAGAAATACTCCAAAACGGAATCGACTGCCACAAAGTTCTTTTTTTTGAGGAATCATTAAAAAGAGTGTCTAAATTTTTCTTGACACTTTCATCTGGACCATTGGGAATATCATTTGAATCCATCTCAATCAATTGAAAAAGAAGATTCCTCATTCGCGTATATTCAGTTTCACTTTCTAGATGTGAAAGAACAAAGTCCTTTTCTTCAGGGAGTAATTCTGAAAATTCCTTCTGAATCAAGAGTGTTTCAATATCTTCGGATTGGTATTGTTTGTTGGTCATGACTTAGGAGAGTATTAAAATGATAAACATGCCCAAAATATCTTTGAATTCAATCAACTCTTTTTGTAGATCTTTCAGGATGTAAAATATTCTTGACTTCACGGTGCCTTCACTGCAATTCATTGAAGTAGCGATTTCTGGGACACTTAATTCTTGAAAGAATCGAAGTTCGAGCGTTTCCTTTTTAATGGGGTCTAACTGATCCAAAAGTTGGGATAGTTTTATTTTGAAATCAGAGAGATCGATGCCAAGTGCTGCCTGATTTCGCTCAATCTGTTCGATGGGCATTTGTGCCTTCTGTCTAATTTCATGTTTGGCGTATTCGTTTTTACACATGTTGTGCGCAATGCTGTACATCCAAGTTTTAAAGGGTCTTGAAGTATTAAATGTTTCCGCATTGAGCACCACCTTGGTGAATAATTCTTGGGTCATGTCATTGGCTAGTTCTCTGTTTTTCCAGAGCATTCGGTAGAAATAGCTGAACATGAGTTTGCTATATCGAGCATATAACGTCTCGAACGCGCGATGGTTTTTGCGCGCAACCTCGCCCATAAGAGTTTCGTCGGTTTGCTGATGGAAGGTTCGAATCATGCCTTGCTGTATGGATGAAGATTGATTTCGTTCATTGATTTTCAAATTCCATCCAAAGATGACTCAATTCTTGAGAGATCATGGCGGTAGCACCCCAAAGAAAATGCGAACCGATAGGAATGCCTTTGATTACACGCGAGCTGTCGAAGGCTTTGAGGTAATGCTCTTTTTCTACAATTTGATCGGGTAGCAGTTGTTGCATGGGCACCCAGAAAAAATCACTGATTTCTCTGGTGTTGATATTAATTACGATGTCCTCACTCAAGACATTTATAAACGGGAAAACCAGCATGTTACTAGGTGGAATAAAGACGGGGCTCAATGCACCGGCACAACGATAATGATGATTTTTAATGCCAATTTCTTCCCAGGTTTCCCTCTCGGCGCATTCGATTTGCGATTCGTTTTCTTCGATCTTACCACCTGGAAAAGCCAGTTGGCTGCCATGAATGCCGAAGTCACTTCTCAAAATAAATCCAATGTGGTAGTTATTTTCCTCCTGTCTAACAAGAACATTTACCGCGCAATGACGGGGCGGAGGATCAGCTTTGATCGCATCTTCAAATGAATTTCTAGGGTACGACCAAATCGTTGCATGCGCTTGCTCTCCGGGAAGAGGATTGGATAAACGATATTTTAACCAGTCAGGAAATGTCATCATTTTGCTTTATGCAATTTTATGCGAATTTATATGCAGTTTATGCGCATAATTCGGCATAATTTATACCAATTGTGAAGATGTTTTCCTTTTTAGTTTTGACCATGTCTTTGTGGGTTTTGGATAAAGAGGAAATATGGTTTCCATATCGCAATGAGATGGACGGAGATATTGTTGCGGTTGGTGGAGATCTTCATTGGCAGCGCGTGATGAAAGGATTTGAAAAATCTTGTTTCCCTTTATTTTCAGAATCTGAAGAAATCAAATGGTGGAGCCCGGAAATGAGAGCTGTTTTTTTTCCTCATTTGCACCCTGGTTTTGATAAGGAACTCAGTAAAGTCAGAAATCAAGGTGTTACTTTTCATTGGGATCTTGATTTTAATCGAACTATGAAGCATTGCTCAAGGCATGGTATTTCGACCAATCCTTGGTTACATCCGTCTACAATTTCGATGTTCAATGAGTTACATGCGCAAGGTTTCGCGCACTCATTAGAGGTTTATCAAGATGGTAAACTCATTGGAGGATTGATGGGCGTGGCATTGGGTCGGGTTTTTTATGGATTGAGCATGTTTCGCATTAAAAGCAATGGTTCAAAATGGGCATTGATGTTTTTGATTCAATTTTTGAAGCAAAAAAAATGGAAGCTTTTGGACGCTCAGCAAATGACACCCTTCTTATCTAAAATGGGTGCTCAGGAAATCCATCGAGAAAAGTTCTTGGACAAGATGTTGGAAATGTACCGCTTTAGAACACCACGCGGCAATTGGTCGGATTCAATTTCTTGGCGCTGTAAAGATGCATTTCCTAAGAATTTGGAAATGCCTGTTTCGAGATAACGTACTATTCAGCCATTCCACGATCCATCTCTCTTTTGAGATCTTTGGTTTTGGCATCTTCTCTTTTGTCACTCATGTTTTTTCCACGGGCGACAGCAATTTCCAATTTGGCCCAACCTTTTTCATTGATGAACATCCTAACGGGTACCAATGTGGTTCCTGTGTCCTTTAATTTTCTTTCGATTTTCAAGAGTTCCGTTTTATTCAACAAAAGCTTACGCTCTCGTCGCTCTGCTATTTTGATATAACCCGCATTGGCATAGGCTGAGATATTCATGTTGATAATGAATAACTCACCTTTGTGCATCTTGCAATACGCTTCTGCAATGTTGGCTTTTCCGGCTCTAATGCTTTTGATTTCAGGACCAAACAAAACAATCCCTGTCGTGAAATGATCAGTAAGGAAATACCTGAAATGGGCTTTTTTGTTTTGAATGTTCACAGACATGATGCAAAGATAAGCTTTGGCTTATTTGCTCGCAGGAAAGATTTTCTTGATTTCGATGTTTCTAAAATCAAAGATGTGTTGAAGCTGGCGATCCACATAAACCCAAGAAGCTATTTTTCCGAGAATACCCCATCCCACCGCGTAGTGAACGATATCGGTCATTTCTACTCCGCCTTCCACGGCCTTAAAATGATGTTGATGATGCCAGAAAGCGTAGGGACCAAATCGCTGCTCGTCCACAAAAAATTGATGATCGTGGCAATGTGTGATCTCTGTTGTCCAAGACATAGGGATATTCATCAAAGGACGTATGTTGTATCGAATGATCATACCACTGTGCATTTCTTTGTTTTCAATATCACTAAGAATCTCGAATTTCAATTCAGGAGGAGTGATGGCATTCAAGTTTGCGGGATTGCTAAAAAATGTCCAAACTGTCGTTAGCTCTGCGGGAATAAAACAGGTGGTTTCAATTACTTTGATCTTCATACTCTGTGAACAATTCAATACAAGGAAAGTTCTCATGGTGGTTATATTTGTCCAATGCGCAAAATTTTACTTACAGTTTTTGTTGTGTGCTGTTGTCCTGTGCTGTTTTTTGCTCAGGCCAAGGATTGTTGGGTTTTTGTGGCCCCGTCTGTAAGTAAAATGGAAGTCACCAACTTTTGGGGACCTCAGGTGCAAGGGTATAGCGAGTGGTTCAATGCTTTTGCGGTTCAAGACATACAATATGATTGGAATAAATACGAAGCACCATTTGAAATAGATTCAATGCGTTGTTATTCAAGCGATGTTATTGTGGCCAGTAACGTTGCTGCTCGTTTGTTATCGGATTCTTTACCACTGGATACCACGACATGGATTTCTGAGTATGCCCAGATTAGTATTCTTCAGGGCGAACTTTTTACTCAACGTGGTTGGACGGGTAAGGGTATCACAATCGGTGTTCTGGATGCGGGATTTTTAGGTTTGAAAGAAGATTCTACTTTGCAACACTTAATTAAAAACAATCAGATTAAGGATACATGGGATTTTGTTAGAAAGAACAACGATGTGTACAGGGCCAGTAAACATGGCACACAAGTGTTATCCTGTATGGCGGGATTGGACCATCACAATCAGTTTGGCTTGGCCACGGATGCCAATTTTTTATTGGCACGTGCTGAACAAAATTATTCGGCATATTTGATTAGAGAGTCAAGGTGGATAGAGGCACTGGAGTGGGCGGTTAAACATGGTGCGCAGATCGTAACATCTTCGCTTATCTTCAGTGATCAATTGTTTAAGAGGGCAGAGATGAATGGCAAAAGCCTCTTGTCTCAAGCAGCGGAGAGAGCTTGGGAGAAAGGAGTGCTGGTCTTGAATAGTGCAGGAAATTCAGGAGAAGGTTATTGGGAAATTATCGGAGCGCCAGGGGATGCTGAACATGTATTGACCGTTGGGGCTTGCGGATACAATGGATTGAAAAGCGATTTTTCTTCCATTGGACCTACCGCGGACTACAGGATGAAGCCCAATGTCGTAGCTTTGGGAGATGTATTTGTCAGTGCTGGAAATGAAGTAGAAATGGTTTCCGGAACTTCTTTTGCCTGTCCAATGGTTGCAGGTTTTGCGGCATGCGTGCTAGAGGGACACCCTGATAAGAGACCCTCTGATTTGTGGTCAGAAATTCAGCAAAGTGCAACTTTGTACCCTTACTACGATTATTCACATGGTTATGGAGTTCCACAAGCCAGCTATTTTATTCAATCGGATAAATTGGTCAGCGACAGCGTAATCGGTGATCAAAATATTGAAATTAAATTCGATCGAATTTCTCAAAATTTGGTTGAAATAGAATTGTACGACAATGAATTCCCTGATCATCAATTGGATTCATCCGTTGCGTCTTTTACCCTGGTAGATACCCTGGCAATAGATGCTGTAACGACAGGTACAGATTCTCTGTATTTACAAGAGCCTCCTGAGAATGTGGTGTGGTTGGAGAATCCAAATTTGATGTATGTGCACATCGAGAATGAAAAAGGTCAACTAGAGGAATATTGGGTTGTTCAGCCAGAAGGAAGTAACGGCGGTATGTATGATGTTTTTAAGTATTCGGGTCATTTCCTAAGGGTGTTTTACCGTCAGAGAATTGTAACTTATTTGATTGAATAGATGAAGCTTTTAATTGTGATATTGGCCATTGTTTCTTCCTCATTGTCGATGGGGCAGGTTACGTTGTTGCATAGGAAAATGAGACCGTTGTTGCAACGAAATATGTCCAATGGAGAACTTTTTGGTAAACGTGATATTTTTGTTCATCGATCATTTTCGATGGGCGGTTTTGTTCCGCGAAACATAGATGATGAATTTAAAATGAAATATTCGGATTCGTATTTTTTTAATTCAAGTGTTAGGATGGTTTTTAATCGATCACAATGGATTTCCCCCGTGATCAATTACGGCATACATTATAACCAGATGGCGGTTGCCCAGAATGAGAAACAGCCAATGGGTTTTGGAAGGGTTCATAGTAAACAGCAATTTCGTCAGTGGAGTTTTCCTATTGGTTTTGCATTTCGTTACAACTGGCATTCTCGTGGATTTGGCCCAGGAATATTTACAGAGTTTGGTGCGTTTTTGCAATGGAATTTTGTCAACCAATTGTTCGAGATGGATAAAAACGCCGAAGGTGAAGATATTATTTCCGGTAAAAAGAGGAGTTACTATGGTAACCCATCTTTTTTGCAAAGAACAGGATACGGCCTTGAAGGACGAATAGGCATGGGGCATCTGTCTTTGTGTTTGAAATACAGAACGAGTCAAATGTTCAAATCAGTGAGCAACATCAATGGTGGAGATGTGTTGCCCGAAATGCCTCCTTTGCAAGTGGGCATTGAAATTAATACATGGAACAGAAAGAAAGTAAATGAAAATGAAAATGAGAATTAGTTTTTTGCTTGCTGCATTGTTTATAGCAGCATGGGGACATGCGCAAGAGGGCATGTGGATTCCATCCAAGTTGGATGATGTAATTGGTGACATGAAAGCCAAGGGGTTAAAATTGGATGCCAATGATTTGTATTCAGCAGAAGGGTCTAGTTTGAAAGATGCCATTGTATGGTTTGACATGGGCTGCACAGGTGAATTCGTTTCAAATCAGGGGCTATTGTTTACCAACCACCATTGTGGATTTGATTACATTCAATCGCATAGTACGGTTGAGAACGATTATCTGACACACGGATTTTGGGCCAAGAGTATGAGCGATGAAAAACCTTGTCCCGGTTTAACAATCTCTATGGTTGAGTCGATTGTTGATGTTAGCAATGAGATCAATGCCAAACTCAAGGGAAGCCTACCAGAGGAAAGAGCTGCCAAGCTTGCCGCATTGAAAATGGAGTACGCCAAGCTGGCGGCTCTGCCTGAAGGCAAGACTTGGGCGGTAGAAGGAAGAGGCGCTTTTGGTAAAGAGTGGCAAACGGCTGATGGGGCATATGCTTCTTTCATCCGAGATTACAATTACGGAACACAGTTTTATAGAATTGTCTTAAAAACCTACCGTGATGTGCGTTGGGTTGGAGCTCCACCTTCGGACATTGGTAAATTTGGTGGTGATACAGACAACTGGGTTTGGCCCCGCCACACAGGGGACTTTTCTGTATTCAGAGTTTACGCGGACAAGAACAATGAGCCCGCTGATTACAATTCGGGTAATCAACCCTATCAACCCAAACAGTTTCTAACCATCAATGCCAAAGGGGTAAACGAAGGAGACTACACCATGGTTTATGGCTTCCCTGGTCGTACAGAACATTTCTTGCCATCTCCTGCAGTTGAGTTTATGGTGAATGATCAATTGCCTTTGCGCATTGGGTTCAGAGATGTGGCCATGCGAGTATTGAAGGAGCGCATGGAATCTTCAGATAAAATCAGGATTCAATACGCGGCCAAGCAAAGTTCTGTGGCCAATGCTTATATCAAATGGAAAGGTCAGCTTTTAGGTTTGAAAAAGTTTGATGTGGTGAATATGAAAAAGGAGCAGGAGAGTGATTTGGCAAAAAGTACAAATATTCAACCGGTCAAAGATATCGATTCATTGTACCGTGAATATGGTGCGTATATTCTTGCGACCTCGGCATATTCCGAATTTATGGGGGTAGGACCTGAGTTGTTTAGATTCTCTATGCGCGCCAAAGAATGGTCTGAGATGGCCAAAAAGGAAAATTGGACAAAGGGTTTGGCTGAGGAAAAGTTGTCGGAAGTAGCTGCGTTTTACAAAGATTTTGATCCCATGACAGAAAGAGATATGTTCTTTGAAATGGCTCCGCTTTTGGTTTCAAAGGTAAGCGGAAGATTAGAAGGGCAGGCATTGAGAGACGCATTGGTAGAGGCGGAAGATGATTGGGGAGGTGTGCTTTACAATTTGTACGAGGAAAGCGTTTTTATGAGTGAAGAGAAGTTCAAGGAGGCTTTCTTGAAGGGCGATTTTAAAACTATTTTGAATGATCCCGTTTACAAAATGGCCATTGCCTTAGATGAGCAGCATGCAACGGTTGTTGCTCCTAAATACAAAATGTTTTCACAAGAATTGGAGAAAGCTTTGCAAGCATGGGTGAGTATTCAAGCAATACAAAAGACTTCTGCTTCCAAATGGTGCGATGCCAACAGCACCCTTCGTGTAACCTACGGAAAAGTAGGAGGTAGCCATCCCAAGGATGGTGTAACATATGATTTCAAAACCACAACAGATGGAATTCTCCAAAAGAATGCCAGTGGTAATCCTGATTTTTATATTCATCCACAATTGGACTCATTGTACCGCAATCACATTTTTGGGGATTATGCGAGCAACGGGACATTGCCAGTGTGCTATACCGGAAGCAACCATACAACAGGCGGAAACAGTGGTTCGCCAGCGTTGAATGACAAAGGCGAATTGGTGGGAATCAATTTCGATCGATCTTGGGAAAGTACCATGAGTGATGTTTATTTCAACCCAACCATTTGCCGAAACATAATGGTTGATATTCGGTATGTTCTTTGGGTGATTGATGTTTATGCCAATGCAGATAGGTTGTTAGATGAAATGAAAATTGTTAGATAGATCAACAAGTGAAAAAGGGAGTTAGGCTCCCTTTTTTTATGTAACTTCTGTTACATACTTAATAGTTGACCATTTATAGTTTTGCCGATAAGATTATTCAATACAAGGAAGAGATGATAATATTTGGTTTTCTATTGTCCGTGCTAATCGGAATTTCATTGGGATTAATTGGTGGAGGCGGAAGTATATTGACCGTGCCCGTATTGGTCTATGTTTTTAGTGTAGATCCAGTTGTTGCAACAGGTTACTCCCTATTTATTGTAGGAGCCACGAGTGCTGTTGGATCAGTCAACTTTTTTAGATCCAAATTGGTAAATATTAAAACGGCCATAGTATTCGGAATTCCCTCTATAGCGGCTGTTTATTTTACCAGAGCCTTTATCGTTCCTCTTATTCCAAATACTCTTTTTACAATTGGGCAATTTGAAATGACTAAGTCTATTTTCTTAATGGTCCTTTTCGCAATATTGATGATTGCGGCATCTTATTCAATGATTAGAAAATCAAAAGGTAATTTGGAAGAATCGACTACCCAAGTTTTTAATTATCCATTGATTTTTATAGAGGGGTCAGTTGTTGGAGTTCTTACGGGATTGGTTGGTGCTGGCGGTGGTTTTTTAATTATCCCAGCTTTGGTAGTTTTATCTAAATTGCCGATGAAGGAGGCTGTTGGAACTTCTTTGGTAATCATTGCTGCAAAATCACTGATAGGTTTCACAGGGGAATTAGGTCATGTGAATTTAGATTGGCAATTACTACTTTCTGTTACTTCGGCTGCAATAATTGGAATTTTTATTGGATCCACATTGTCGAAACGAATAGATGGAGCCAAATTGAAACCAGCTTTTGGTTGGTTTGTCCTGGTAATGGGCATTTACATTATAATCAAGGAGACATTATTAAAATAATAAATAGAAAATATGAATATTGAACAGATTTACACAGGGTGTTTGGCGCAGGGCGCTTACTACATCACCTCAAATGGAGAGGCTGCTATTATAGATCCATTGCGCGAAATACAGCCATATTTGGATAGATTGGCCAAGGATGGTGTAGCGTTGAAGTTCATTTTTGAGACTCACTTTCATGCGGATTTCGTATCGGGACATGTCGATTTGAGTCAAAAGACAGGCGCTTCTATAGTTTATGGTCCCAATGCCAATCCTGAATTTGAATGTATCGTGGCAAGTGATTATCAAGAATTCAAAGTCGGTGATGTCAGTATCATTGTTTTGCATACACCAGGCCATACGATGGAAAGTTCAACGTTTTTGTTGAGGGATGAGTCAGGAAAAGATATCGCGATATTCTCTGGGGATACTTTGTTTTTGGGTGATGTAGGCCGTCCAGATTTGGCACAAAAGGCAGCCAATCTTACACAAGAAGAGCTTGCTGGTCATTTGTATGACAGCTTGATGAACAAGATTATGCCTTTGGCTGATGATGTTACAGTTTATCCTGCACATGGAGCTGGAAGTGCATGCGGTAAGAACATGATGAAGGAAACTGTTGACACACTGGGTAATCAGAAGAAAATGAATTACGCATTAAATCAACCTAACAAGGATGCTTTCATTGCTGCCGTTTTGGACGGGTTAACGCCACCTCCCGCTTATTTTGGTATGAACGTGGCCATGAATAAAAAAGGTATAGAGACTTTTGAAAATGTTAAGAACAGCGGAATGCGTGGGTTGTCTGTTACAGAGTTTGAGATGGCTGCTGAAACAGAAGGTGCTTTGATTTTAGATACCCGTTCTAGTTCAGATTTTTGGAAAGGCTTTGTCCCTCAATCCATCAATATTGGATTGAATGGTGATTTTGCACCTTGGGTGGGCGCTCTTATTGCTAATGTAAATCAACCATTATTATTGGTTACTGAGATTGGTCAGGAAGAAGAGACCGTTACCCGCTTGGCGAGAGTTGGTTTTGATAGACAATTGGGACATCTTGCTGGTGGTTTTGAAGCATGGAATAATGCCGGAAAGGAAGTTGATTCAGTAGATCGTATTTCTGCCAAGGAATTTGAGAGCCGATTCAATGCGGAGGCAAAAGTTTTTGATGTAAGAAAAGATAGTGAGTATGCAGCAGAGCACGTTGCTGAGGCGTTTAATCGACCTCTGGCACAGATTAATGATTGGACCAAGGACATAAATCCAGAGGAACACTTTTTTCTGCATTGCGCCGGTGGTTATAGAAGTATGATTGCATCATCTATTTTACAAGCAAGAGGATTCAGAAATTTCACGGAAGTGGAAGGTGGGTTTAAATCAATAGCTGAAACTTCAGTTCCTAAAACAGATTTTGTTTGTCAAAGTAAATTAATGAAATAATGAAAAATTTAATTGAAAACGGTGCATTTTTAGTTGATGTGAGAACTCCTGAAGAATTTGCAGAGGGGCATGTTAATGCATCTGTAAACATCCCATTGGATCAAATTGCCTCTCGACTAGAAGAGTTCAAAGGGAAATCCCATGTAATTGTTTTTTGCAGAAGTGGTGCTCGAAGCGGAATGGCCAAGTCAATCCTTAATCAAGCTGGAATTGACAATGTGACCAATGGCGGAACCTGGGGCGATTTAAAAGCTTTAATTGATTAAAATGCGAATCTTAATACCAACAGATTTTTCCGTACTGTCTGAATACGCTTTTGTATTGATCCAGCGCATGATGAAGGAAAAGGATCATGAAGTAACATTCTTGCATGTTTTACAAGTTCCTGAAACTGTATCTCTCGATGCAGACAGGAACTTTGTTACATGTGGTGAAGTGGATACAGATTTTTTGAATGCCCAAAAAAAAGTGATTGAAAAAAAACTTTCAGGAATATTGGACCAATATCAAGGTAATATTCAAGTTGATTGGGTAGTGGGTAAGTTGACCGATGCCATTTGCAATTATGCCGAAACAGGCAAGTATGAATTAATTGCAATGGGAACTAGTGGCGCCTTTGGCGTTTCGCAGTGGTTGTCGGGGTCCAATACACAGATGGTTTCCCGGAAAACAAAAATTCCTGTTTTATCGCTCATGTGCGACAGAGCCGATTGGGAATTAAATAACGTTTTATTTGTACAGGATTTCTCTGAACCATTTTTACAAGATTTACATTGGTTAGAGCATATGGTGGATAGTGAGAATAGTACAATGCATTTTTTGCATGTTGAAAGTTCAAACCATGATATGGGAATTGTTCAAAAAAACATGCAGGATTATGCAAATAAGATGGGGTGGAATTCAACTCAATTTCATACCATCATTGACACTCACATAGAAGATGGTGTAATCCATTTTAATCAAATGAATGACATGGATTTGGTGGTGCTAAGCAATAGCGGACGGAAAAATTTATTTGGTCACACTGATGCTGAGAAGTTGATTAATCACATGTTTAAGCCGATTATTACATTTCACTAATACAAGAATATAAAATGATAGAATTTTTCTTACAACCCTGGAGCTGGTGGTTTTCAGGAGTGATGATTTCAGTAGTTATGTTCACCTTATTGTACTTTGGAAAGTCCTTTGGATTTTCGAGTAATCTAAGAACCTTATGCTCTGTGGCAGGCGCGGGTAAAGCCGTTAAGTTTTTTGATTTTGATTGGAAAACTCAGTCTTGGAATTTGGTTTTTCTAGTAGGTGCAATTATCGGTGGTTGGATTGCCAAAAATGTTTTAAGTGATGGTCAAGTGCTTGCACTTTCTCAATCTACGATAGAGTCATTGGCGCAATTGGGATTTGATTCGCCCACAAGTGCTCAACCAGATGAGATATTCAGTTGGGAGGCTGTGCTGACTTTAAAAGGCTTTTTAATCCTATCAATTGGTGGACTGATGGTGGGTTTTGGATCTCGCTATGCAGGGGGGTGCACATCGGGACATGCCATTAGCGGCCTTTCAGACTTGCAAGTTCCTTCGTTAATAGCCGTTATAGGGTTTTTTATCGGGGGATTGTTTATGACTCATGTATTATTTCCAATGATCTTTTAAATATGAAATTTTTTAAGTTTTTAGTAGTAGGTATAGTTTTTGGCATCATCATGGCCAAATCGGAAGCGATGTCTTGGTACCGAATCCAAGAAATGTTTCGTTTCCAGGCATTTCACATGTATGGCATTATAGGAACTGCCGTTACTCTTGGTGTGTTAGGTGTAGCATTAATCAAGAGATTCCAATTGAGAGATTTTTCGAGTAATCCGATTATGTTTCATCCAAAGGATAAGTCCTACAAGAAATACTTGATTGGGGGAATCATTTTTGGTTTGGGTTGGGCCCTCAGCGGAGCTTGTCCTGGTCCAATGGTTGTAAATATTGGTTATGGATATTCTTCTATGATTATCGTGTTCGTTTTCGCCATGTTTGGAACTTTTCTTTATGGTTTATTCAAGGATAAATTACCACATTAATTCATAGATATGGGAGACTTTAGTCCATTGGAAAAAAGGTTGCTCAATTCCGTTTCTTTGATGACGAAATTGACAATTTGGTTGTTCTTTATCGTTGTTGGTTTATTGGTTTACATCATTACCTTAACAGAAAATACCTATTGGGGTACAAAACCTGATCAAGATCAAACGTCAGCGAGCATTGTAAAAGTTAAGGATCCAAATGGTTTTTGGGAGGCGCCATCCATTTACTCTGTAAAGGATCAAACTGAAAAAGATTTGATTTTGTACGGAAAGGATTTGATTGTCAACACCGCGATTTATTTCGGCCCTAAAGGCTCCGTAAAGCCAATGACTACGAATGGAATGAATTGCCAAAATTGTCATCTAGAAGCGGGGACAAAAGTGTTTGGAAATAATTACGGGGCGGTTGCTGCCAATTATCCCAAGTATCGCGCAAGGTCTGGTAGTATTGAGAATTTGTATAAGCGAGTAAATGATTGTTTTGAAAGATCTTTGAATGGTTCAGCATTAGATTCGAACTCAAAGGAGATGACTGCGATAGTAGCTTACATAGAGTTCTTGGGAAAGGAAGTTGATAAGGGAGTTAAGCCCAAAGGTTCAGGTTTTCAAGATTTGGCTTTACTAGATCGTGCTTGTGACCCTGTGGCTGGAGCTAGCATATACAAATCCAAATGTGCATCTTGTCATCAACCTAATGGGGATGGTCAACTTGCTGGGGATAAAACAAAATATATCTACCCACCATTATGGGGACAAAATAGTTATAATGATGGAGCAGGTTTGTACAGGATAACAAACTTTGCAAAGTTTGTAAAAACCAATATGCCACTTGGTGCAGCCCATGACAATTCGATTCTTTCTGATGAAGAAGCTTGGGATGTGGCCGCTTTTGTAAATAGCCAACCACGCCCAAAGAAGGATATTTCCAACGACTGGCCAAAAATTGAAGAAAAACCTATGGATCACCCGTTTGGTCCCTATGCGGATGGTTTTTCTGAGACACAACATAAATATGGACCTTGGACGTCAATGAAAAAAAATAAAAAATAATGAGCGAGAATCCAGAGTCATCAAGAAGAAAGTTTTTAAAGCAAATCCCTGTTTTAGGGGCTGTCCCATTACTCACGCCTTTTCTGGGTTCTGAAATCGCTTTCTATAATGAAACTGAATTGAGAGAAAATCCTGATCAAGAAGACTTGGTATGTTTGAGTATTTTTCAGACAACAGATGTCCATTGCCAGGTCCATCCGCATGATGAGATGTTCTGGGAAAACAACCAAAGTGTTTTTAGAAAGACCGGCGGATATGCAGAGTTGGCGTCATATTTTAAGAGATTGAGAAAGGAAAATGAAAACTCTTTTTTTATTGATACTGGTGATATGTTTCAGGGCAGTGAGTTGTCTGTAAAGACAACAGGTAAAGCGCTGGTGCCAATTTTGAATGCGTTAAATTATGATTTGTTTCTCCCGGGCAATTGGGAAGTTATTTATTACAAGGAGGCCATGCAAAAACTTTTAGGTTCATTGAATGCTCCTAAGGTTTGTGCGAATATGTACCATGATTTAGGAGATAATAAAAAGGGGGAGTTGATATTTCCCCCATATCATATTTGGTATAACCAAGGGATTAAAGTTGGATTCATAGGATATACCGACCCATTGGTTCCTCTGCGACAATCTCCTAATTATAGCAAAGGCATTATTTATTCCGCGCCTGAAGAAAATTTAGCTCATTACGTTAAAGTATTGCGTGAGCAAGAGCAATGTCAAGCCGTTATTATTCTAGCTCATTTAGGGTTGTCACAACAAATTCATTTGTCAAATCTTGAGCAATGTCGGGGTGTGGATTATATTCTTGGCGGCGACACGCATGAACGAGTTCGTGTTCCAATTCAAGGGAAATTTGCTAAGGTTGTTGAGCCGGGAGCTTTTGGAAGTTTTATTGGTCAGTTAGATTTACATTTTGCAAATGGTAAGTTGATTCAAGATGATTACAAATTGTTGGAAGTAGAATCGGACAGTGTTAAACCAGACAAAAAAGTAATGGAAATTATAGAAAAGAATGAATTTTCTTTTCATGAAGATATAACGAAAATCGTTGGATACAGTTCTATCCCTTTGTATCGATATTTTGTAATTGAGAATACTATCGATACATTGATTTTGGATGCGTTGGCTTGGCAAATGAAGGAGGTGGATATAGTTTTAAGCAATGGTTTTAGGTTCTGCCCTCCCCGTGTATCACGTGATCATACTGGTAATATTCCAATTACCAATGGATTTATATTTGACATGCTCCCCGTTGATTCTACAGTAAGAACAGCAACGGTTTCAGGCGATCAAATATTAAAATGGCTTGAGAAAGAATTGAATAATGTTTTTGCCAAAGAAGCATCAGAAAGATTTGGTGGTTGGGTAGTTAAGTTCAATGGAATGAAAGTTGAATTTTATGCCTATGCAGAGAAAGGTAAACGTGTAAAGAATGTTTGGGTGAAGAATGAGCCGTTGATTGCAGATAAACTCTATCAAGTATGTGCCTGTGAAAGGGACGGAGATCCTGCGGATATGCTTTGTCGAATCAAAGGAGTTAAAAATGCATTGAATACACCCTTTACCCTGCACCAAGTAATGCGTGATTATCTTTCAAATCATGAACTTGTTAGTCCGGTTCCCAAGAGATCAGCGGTGGCATTAGATGCCCCTGAAAATTTGCTAACCCAAGTTACTGGGGTTATTTATGAATTTAAATAAAGTATGATGAGAAATTTTTTATTTGTTGTATTGGCTTTCGTATCTATTTCGTCATTTGGACAATCACAAAATATTGGCGGACATAAGATTGTTTTTCAAATGACATCTAACGACACATTGTCTCACAAAGCACTCATGAAGCAATTGGGTAATCTATTGACGCTTTCCCCTGGCTCGCAATTGGAAGTTGTTTGTCATGGCCCGGGATTAAATATGCTGGTTGAAAGATCTTCTGTAGTTTCTAAAAAGGTAAGTGATTACAGTGCCAAGGGGGTTGTATTTATGGCCTGTCAATTCTCGATGAATGAGAGAAAAGTTGTCCCAGAGGATTTGCATGTTAAAGCTCAAATTATCCCTGGTGGAATTATTGAAATTGTGGAAAAACAAGAGCAGGGATGGAGTTATATCAAAGCTGGAAATTGATGCGCAAGATTTTATTTTCCCTTTCTTTCTTGCTTGTTCAATCCCATTTCTTTGGTCAGGAACACTTTGATTCTGCTATGGCACAGAATGGCAAATCAGGTGATTCGGTATCTACCGTTAAAGGGTTGTTCGATGCTTCTGCTTGGCATTTCCATTCGCGTTCATTTTTTATGAATACACTAAATCAGGGATTACTAAAAGATGATTTTGCATTGGCGCAAGGCGCTGGAATCGGATTGGTCACAAAACCTTTTAAAGGATTTCAAATGGGCTTGAGTGGTTATTTCATTTTTAATGTTTGGTCTTCAAACCTAAATGAGAAAGACCCAACCACTCAATCCTTAAACAGATACGAAATTGGACAATTTGATGTTTTGGATAGAACCAATCGACACAATTTAGACCGTCTTGAAGACTTGTATTTTAGATACACTCACAAGTTTTTAACCATTACATTGGGCCGAATGACACTTGAGACTCCTTTTGTTAATATGCAAGATGGAAGAATGCGTCCGACACTAGAAGAAGGTGTGTGGTTTCATCAAAACGGGATTAATAAAAAATGGAAATTTCAAGGAGGAGTTATTTGGGGTATTTCACCAAGATCTACGGTTGATTGGTTTAAATTAAGAGAATCTATTGGACCTTATGGATGGGGTGTAAATACAGAAGGCAATCGCGTACATGTAGAAATAGAAGATCCTGCACGTGTTTTGGTGATGGTAAATCCAGAAATAGAGATAACACCTCACTTCAAATTAAGTTATTGGAATGCATTTTTTGAGAATGTCATGAATACATCTTTAATTGAAGGTCGATATACCAAGGATTTTGGCCGTCATGAGTTGTATTTCAATTCAATGTGGGTTCATCAAAATGCTGTGGGTAATGGGGGGAATGAAAATCAGGCAATATCCTACATTCAAAAGGGTGCACAAAGCAATGTCCTTAGTACTCAACTTGGTTTAAAGGATATTAAATACAATTGGAATTTGAACTACACACATATTTTAAATGGAGATCGATACCTTATGCCAAGAGAGTGGGGCCGAGATCCATTTTATACGTTCATGTCTCGGGAACGAAATGAGGGAATGGCCAATGTCCATGCCTTTACATCTCAAGTAACTTTGACCAATTCTAATGGTCTGAAATGGGGAGGTGGTTTGGGATATTACCGTCTTCCTTCTATTACAAATTTTGTTCAGAATAAATATGGAATGCCGAGCTATGGACAAATGAATCTTTTTGCATCGTATTCATTCAAAGGGGCCTGGGAAGGATTGAATTTAAGATTTTTAGTGTCAGGAAAAACAGAAATGACCAAGGAGAAAATTCCTTTGAAGAATCAGATTAATAAAGTGAATATGATCAATACGAATTTCGTGCTTGATTTTCATATTTAACTTGAACGTTTACCGATTGCGCATGTACTCATTATAAATTTGTCGCATGCGAAATTTTGCATTTCTTTCTTTGTCTTTGTTTTTTCTTGTTTTGAACAAGAAAGCTGAATCTCAGCATTGCCAGTTCGATACCTACAACAAAATAGGGAGCTTGTATTTCTTCTCAACTTATTTTGAGCGTGTTTCCGTTCCCCGAAATGGCGAATGCTTATTGTCTGATCATTTGGGTAGAGTGTATGCCAAACGAAATTTCAAGGATGGAATTATTCAAGAGGAGTTCACAATTCACTTGGAAAGTCAAAAGCCATACACCATTTACAAGAGGATTGACAACGACTCCATCATTGGTTTGGCGAAATACCATGATGTATTAGGTAGAAAAAGCCAAGAGGTCGTTTATTACTGGAGCAATGGGCATCGTCGTTGCTGGACCCAAACGGACTTTTACATGAATGGGAAGAAGAAAAAGGAGGCTACCTATTGTATGATTCCGCTGACCGAAATGACGGCCAATGGATACGCCTTGCCTCCTGCTCACATCATCGATGCGGAAGGATACGCTGATGATATTGTCCCATGGGGATGGGAGATGGAATACCATGAAAATGGTAAACTGAAAAGCAAGAAATTTCATCGATATATAGTTGCGGACAATGGAAGTAACCTCGAGCAGTATTCTCTGGAGGGCAAAGTAGTAGAGTATTACGACAATGGTCAAAAATTATTGGAAGGGTTTTACCTCAATGGATCTCCTGATAGTTTGTGGCAATATTACTTTCAGAATGGAAGGCTTAGTGGGGTTAAACAATTCAAAGAAAACCTTGGTGCAGGTGCATGGCGAGAATATCATGACAATGGAATAACGAGCTTCGAACATTTCTACAACGAGGATATTTATGACCCTTTTAATCCGCATTTGAAACAGTACAATCGCAATGGTGTATTGGTCAAAGAGAAGTGGATCAAGTCTGATGGGAAGGGCTTTCTAAGAGAATATTATGACAACGGATCTTTGGCCAATGAAGAACTTTTTGATTTCGGTCCTAGAGAGAATGTCAAGCAAAGAAAGTTCTACCCCAATGGTCAATTGCAAATGGTTGCTTATCGTGGAGCAACCAACGATACAAGTTTCGCTTCATATTATGAAAATGGGCAGCTGGAAACTTTTACATCTACTGGAATTCACCGAACCAAGCAGATGCAATATTTTCCCAATGGAAAATTGAGAATGCAATTTGAGTCGACCAGCATGCTTGATCATCGCTCATCCCTACATGAAATTTTTCAAGAGAATGGAAATCTGCTGCAATCGATGCGTACCAATCAAGATACCACTACTCAAACCCATTTCTTTTTAAATGGCCAAATGAAACAGACTTTCCGTAGGGAAAAGACATTGCTTCAAGGTAATTATCTGGAGTGGGATAGTTTAGGGAAACCATTAACGCAATTGGTATATCACAATGGTATTCGAATTGGGGTTGGGCTGGTGAAAAAAAGAACGCCAAGAGCACTAAGTAGACATGAAGAGATCAACTTGGAAAATTGGTGGTTGGCTTGCCTGGAAAATTCACATCGAGCTGATTCGCCCAATGCCGACCCTTATTTTTTGTCCAAGGATTCTATTCAAGTGTATCTGCAGGTTTTGAAAGCGGCAATGGAATTTATGCCAGAAGAATGGAAAGCAGAGGTTCCTTTGGTGAGCAAAGAGCAAGGACGGAAGTTTATTTATCGTTTTGTTTTGAAAGACAACCCAGAGGATAGTACATCGCGGCATTGGATGACTTTTTGCAAAAGTCAAGGTTGGAAAATGGTAAAAGAAGATCCGATGAATGGCACTTGGAAGGCGGGTGATTTTGAAACGAGTGACTTTTTTAGCCCTGAATGGATCAAACAGCATTTTAAAAAGAACTATCCCAATGCCGTATTGGAGGTTTTGATACAGCCCCGTTGGGTGGCCAATGGTGAGGTTGAACTTTGTCAGACAGGCAAAGCGCGTTACGATGGCGCGTCAACCGTTGATCTTGTAATTACCCGGATGTCCAATGTAGCATTGATGAATTGGAACACCCCATGGGGAGTAAGAAATTTTACTTTCTATGGCGATGACATAGAACCCTTCAATCGTTTTTTTGATTGGGACATTCCACAAAGTTCGGGTTTCGAACTTCCTTGGGATTAAAGAATCAATAGATTTTTGCTATACTTTTATAATTATATAGATATAGCAATATGACACTTCAGCAATTGACCTACTTGGTCGCATTGGATACCCACCGACAATTTGTGAAAGCAGCGGAGAGCTGTTTCGTGACGCAACCCACGCTAACGATGCAAATTCAAAAATTGGAAGAAGAGGTTGGTGGAAAATTGTTTCATCGAAATACAACACCTATCGAACCTACAATTTTAGGAAACATCATGGTGGAGAAGGCCCGATTGATTTTGAGTGAAGTGGAGGGTTTAAAGACCATCGTCAATGGCGAAGTGGAAAAGGTTGAAGGGACTTTTACTTTGGGCATCATTCCAACGATTGCGCCGTATTTGATTCCGTTGTTTTTGCCAATCGTGGCCAAAAAGAATAAGAAAGTTCATTTAAAGGTGAAGGAAATGCGAACGGACGAAATAATTTCTGCATTGAAAAAAGGGGAGATAGATTTGGGTATTTTGGCCACACCTTTAGAGGAAAAGCAAATAAGGGAATGGCCAATGTATTATGAACCATTTTTGGTTTACTTATCGGAAAAGGATTCAAGATACAATAAAAAGCATTGGAAGTCGAGTGATTTGGAAGCCAACGACATGTTGATGCTGGATGAAGGCCATTGTTTTAGAGAACAAGCCTTGGTAATTTGCGGTAGTAAGGGAAAAAGAAAGGACTTGAATTTTGATTATCAAAGTGGATCTCTAGAAGCGCTAATGCGGATGGTAGAACAAGGTTTGGGATATACCATGATTCCCGAATTAACAGTAAAGGGTCAATCCGGTGAGCGTCATGCGCGGTCATTTGCGAATCCCATTCCTGTGCGAGAAGTATCCATTGTTACCCACCAAAGTTTTCATCGATTGGCGTTGGTTGAATGGTTGCAATCTGAAATTCAAAAAGTTGTTCCAAAAGATTACTTGCAAGGCAAGAAATACAGACGGATTGCCTGGAAGTAGGGTTTGTGAAATTCGAAAAGTAATTAGTGATTCAATTCCCTTTTAGGGTATAATCGGGTACCCAAATAAATAAAAGGAAAGTATATCAGCAAACTGATCCAAAACCATTTTGGGTGAGGAAGAGCATAAAGGTTCATAACACCCAGAGCAGTAATTCCACCAGCCAAAGAAATGCGAGCACCAGTGATGTTTTTGCTGAATCTTGAAAGAATGAATCCAGCTCCATAACTTCCAATTGCGTAACCCAACATGATCCATAAATATGCGGATAATGGTTGACTGGCCATATAGTTGGCCAACTCAGGGCTCGAAACATCTAACCCTTTGGGCATCGGTTGCGCAAACGGATTAATACTTTCCAAAGTGCCAACAAGGAGCGCAAAGCAAATGGTAGCCAAAACGATATGAACGATATTGAGCAAACGGTCTTTCATATTTATCTGTTTTTAATACGATTAAAAATAGCCATCGTAGTACCAATAATCATAATTAGGCAACCCAACCAAAGAAGATTGATGGCTGGAAAAATCTCAGCACTGATAATCAACAAATCTTTCTTGCTGCTCTTGTGTTGCTGAATGGTCAGTGTAAGTGCTCCATCCTTTTCAATCAATGACATCAACATTTTAAAAGTTTTGGATTCAGCAGGAAACATTTGACCAATACCATTCTTGGTTGCCATGACAATGATGAGCTTTTCCTCAGTAGTGTTTTCTCGTAAGGTAACAAATGCTCTTTTTGCTACAACATCTTGAGGTAGTGATGCGGGTAGTGGACCAGCATCTACAATACTGTCAATTTTCATTTCAACCGTTTCAGTCAAAGGAATATTGACGCCTACACTTACTTGTCCGCTCTTGGCCTCTAAATAGCCTTGCTCATCTACGGCAGGTTCTTCCAATGCAACATATTTGATGTAGGTATACAAATCCTTACCCAATTCATGTCGGATGCTAGGCTCTCGTGAGTTGCCTTTGGGTGATTGTAGCACACTTGGGATCAGCTCAAATTGGAATGAACCAGGTGTTCCAGGCTGCCACATTTTTGCTTTTAATTTGATATCTTGGCGCGGAGCAGGAACAACTGTCCAAAGCGAATCTTCTTGCCAATCTTTTAAGAAGCTATCTGATGCTTGGTGATCTTTCATAGAACGAAATACCATTCCTTGCATAGAGCGATATTCACCAGCCTTGTATTGAATCGGTAATTTTTCCAAGAAATTGATTTTCACTTTTAGGTGATCACCTTCCTTGTATTTGTCTTCGTATACAATGAAATAATCGCCCATCGCAATGGTATCCCCTTGAAGAATCATCAAATCCTCCAGGTTGTTGAACTCTTTATCGAGTTGGGCCACATTGCCTATTTTGTTCTCTGAGATGAAAAAATTTCGGGCAGTTGAAACAACAGCGCCAAAGATCAATACAGCAAAACCAATGTGCGCGATACTAGCGCCCAATGATGAGAATCCAGCTTTCCATATTTTCGACGCATATTGGAAATTGGCAAACGTTGCGAACAAAGTGGCAAAAACAAGAATTAAAATGGAAAAATCCTGCTCTTCGCTGAAGCTTGTTGTGAAATACAACAAAATGGTTACCGCTAAACTGGCACCTGCAGACCAAATCAAATGCTTGAGGATACTCGGTAAATCCGAAGATTTGTAGGAGAAGTACTGACCGATAGCAATCAATAAGAATAATAATATGCTCAATGGAATTTGAACCCGGTGGTAGGTGAAGAATCTTTCCGTATCAGAAGGGGCACTGAATTGGTGGTCAGCTAGGCGCTTGGCAAATTCCCAACCTGTGTTTTCATGCAACCAAACAAAAGCATTTTCAAAAGGAACCAAGAAGATATTGCCAACATTTACTGAGGTAACCACAGTGACATGAATCGACATTAAAATCAAAACAACAGAACCAATGAACATCCAAAACTCTCTACTAGAGATAGCCTCTTCCTCGTCTGGTGATCGGAAGTTTCTGCGGTAAGCAATCCAAAGATAAATGGCAGAAACAAACATGAAGATCAATGTGAGACTGGGCACCCATGTTCCTTCGCCAGGTAGCAAGTTTTTTGCGGTCGTTTCAGGTAATGTCAATAGATTACCAATGGCGGCCAATAGTAGAATTGCACAAATTCCTAAATATGCTATGCGCAAAGGATTTTTGGGCATCATCATCCATGTGCTCAATGCAACATAAAAAAGCAAATAGACCAATAGTTGCGCAAGGATGCCACTGTCCACAAAGCTGTGTACGCTGCTATCACCAAGCACGCCGCTTCTTGTCAAGAAAGTCGAATATAAGACCAAAATAAAACTAGACAATATCAACACCAATGTGGTAAAGGCGGAGGTTGGCTTACGGCGATTGATCAATAGGAGATGCGCACCTCCAACCAATGTTAACCACGGAACCAAAGATGCATTTTCTACCGGGTCCCAAGCCCAGAATCCACCAAATCCAAGTGCTTCATAAGCCCATGCACCGCCCATCAAAATACCTGTCCCCAAAATCATGACGCCAAAAAAGGCCCATGGAATAGCGGGTCTCATCCATCCTTTGATATCACGTTTCCAAAGTCCAGCAATGGCAAAAGCAAATGGAATTAATGTAGAAGCAAATCCAAGAAATAGGGTAGGAGGGTGAATCGTCATCCAATAGTTTTGCAACAATGGATTCAATCCTTTTCCATCTTGGAAAGTCGGTAAGCTCAAGTAGTCTGGATTTTTAACCCATGGCAATTCTGCATTGCTCGCCATATCGCGAAGCAAAATAAATGGATCAGATCCAAATTGGAAATCACCAAAGTAAACGCCCAATAGCATCGAAGCCAAAAACACCTGAACACTCGCAATAACTGTCATAACGCGAGACTCCCATTCTTTGGCTGTACGAATGACAATGATAGATAGAATGGCATGCCAGAAAATCCAAAGGATAAAACTGCCTTCTTGTCCTTCCCACAAGCAACTGAAGATGTATTTCAGCGGCATGCTGCTGTTCAAGTGATCAAAGGCATATTTGTATTCGTAATGGTGATTCAGTAATATCCAAAGCATCATCACAACGATGCCAACAATGGAAATGATGTGGGTGTAATAGGCACGACGCGCCCACAATTTCCAATCTAATCCAGGCTGGTTTTCATCTTGGTAGTAAGCAATTGTTGCGCCCAAGGCACTGACAAAGGCCAAAACAACAAAAAAATGGCCCAAGACTCCGGGCCAAATGTGTTCGTTCAAATATTGTATCTCGTTCATTACTTTAAAGAATGTTGTTGCTCATTGTATTTACTGGGACATTTCATTAAAACGTAGTCCGCATGAAAACTGTTGTCTTCATTCCATTGTCCTTCCAAAGTAACAGATTCACTTTGTTCCAAACCCATGGGCTTTCCGTCTTTATGAATCAAATCAATCTTCTGCTTTTCTCCTGCTTTATCTGTGATATAAAAAACAGTTCGATTGGGATTGACCAAAGGGTCATACTCAACGCCGCTTGCTTTGTCAAAAGTTCCGATCACCTTTACGCGCTCATTCAAATGCTCTTTGGCTTCTGAAAATGTAACATTCTCGTTACTTGAAGCAAAAGTCATCACAATGATGGATGCAACAATGGCCAAAACGAGGATGAGAATAATCTCAGTTTTTTTCATCGTGAATCTCTTTTTCTAGTTTAGAAATCTTTTTATCCAAGCGGAACAAGTAGATGGCGATTCCGACGAAAATTATCACGGCTACACTCATCACAACTTTGATCTTTCCTGATTCAAAAAAAGTATTTTCAAGTCCATTGCTTTGCGCCATAATGGGCATTGCAATCATCATGAACAACATTACTTGAAGCGCTTTAACGACGGTTGATTTTATCATTTAATTTTTCAAATTTTAATTGTAACCTATAAATCCAATAGCCCAACATGATCCAACCAATTACAGCAGGATAAAACACACTTCTCAATGAGCTGTCCAAGTCATATTTGCTGAAAGCAGGATTCCCACTCTTACCGGGATGAAGGCTATTGTCTGCGATACGAGGCATGACCATTAACAATACAATCATCAAGACAAAGGCGAAAATGTTGAAAACAGCAGAAATTCTAGCGCGTTTTATTTCATCATCAATACTGTTTCGAAGTAAGATGTAAGCCGCGTAGACAATAAATACAACCAAGGCGCCATTGAGTTGTGGGTCCTTGGTCCACCAAGTCAACCATGTGAATCGTGCCCACAATGAACCAGTGATTAAACCCAAAATACAAAACAACAATCCTACTTTAACCGATGCAACGGCAACCAAATCACTAGTTGGATTTCCGCGCATAGCTTTGATACTGGCCACAAATCCGATACCCATCAAGAAGAACATCGTAAACCACATCGGAACATGCAACATGAGGTTTCTGATTGTTTCAAATAATATCGGCTGAAACGGGAATCCCCAAACTTGATGTTCATCGGTCTTTACATTGGGTTGGATAGCGCCTTTCAAAGGGGTATTGGAAATTATCGCTATTTCTTTGTTGATCAATGCGGTCGAAACATAGATTGATCCATCCACCTCATCGTTGACATAAAATGCAATGGCAGACGAAGGCAATGTGTCTGGCCACTGAATTTCAAATTGTACATGTTGGTTGTCCTTAATTTGAATCTCGTCTACACCCAAATATTGATCTCCAACAGCAACGAAGCATTGCAGATTGGAAGCTTGTTCCTGGAAATGGGTATTGTATCCTACAAATTCTACAGTCTGTTTGCCACGATGTAGCTCAGCTATACTGATGCCCAAACCACCTGGTACCAGAGGCACGGAGAAGGTTGCGATGAGAACATAAGTCAACATCAGAACCGTTAAAATTTTCCACCAATTTTTTTTCATACTTAATCTCTCCAAAGGTAAGGGTACAAAACGTTGGACAAAGCAAATGGAAGTACAATCATCATAGAAATAAGCATCCAACCCCAATCCGCATTTTGTTGCGTTTGTAGCACTATGGATTGCATTAACAATACTGAGGCAAACAAAATGGGAATCAAGGTTGCAAACCCTAGAATGGCCAATATTCCACCGGGCTGTTGAGTTTTTAAGCTAATGCCGTGAACAAAACTGAGTGTGATGCCCAAGGCGAGACTAATGGCGATAACAGCTGTGAGGATGAGCAAAGGAGATTGTCCTTGTACCCAATCCTGACCAAAGAAAAAAAGCATCAACACCCATTGCACTATATTGATTAAAGCCAAGAAAAAGCCTGAATAAAGGCTCTTGATGATGATGTAAAGTCTAGGGCTGACCAAGGTGTATAAAAACAATTGTGAGCTTTTGCTGCTTCCATGATCATCTCTTTGAATGGTATAAAAGCCTGCAAACAAGATAGAAAGTATCCAAAATGTAACCAAATATTCCCCATCCACTTGTGATTTATTCATGAGATAAGCGGAGTAAATAGAACAAAGACCAAACAATAATATTCCAGCCAATGCGCTACGGTTTTTTAAATCCGTTCTCACAAAAAATAAAAACAGCTGAAATGCTTTTTGCATGGCGCAAAGATAACGTTGATTCAAAGGAATGGCTTGAACAAATTCGACCTAATTTTGTTATTCGATTATGAGAATTTTTATTGTATTAGTTTTTAGCTTGATTGCCTCATTAGGATGGGCACAAAGTGGAAAGGTCAACGGAAAAGTGTTTGACATCAATACCAATGAACCACTTTCCTTTGCAACAGTACTTCTTCAAAACACCAATTATGGAGCGGTTTCCAACGAACTAGGCGAATTCAATATTGAAGGTGTTCCACCAGGGTTATATAATCTTCAATGTTCATTCGTGGGTTACCAAATGTTTGTGATCTATGAAGTGGAGGTGACTTATGCAAGGTCTGTCAATGTTCAAGTGGGATTGAAACCTGATAGTTATGGTGTTACCCTAGAAATCAAAGGGAGCGGGATTCGCAACCAAGATGAATCTCCAGTTTCCGTTCGAAGTATCGGAACCAATGAAATCAAAAGGAATCCCGGCGGTAGTCGTGACATCTCTAAGGCAATAAGAAGTTTACCGGGTGTTGCTTCCATCCCTTCATTCAGAAACGATATCATCATTAGAGGAGGGGCCTCAAGCGAAAATAGATTTTACATCGATGGAATTGAAATTCCCAATATCAATCACTTTGCGACGCAAGGATCTAGCGGTGGCCCTGTCGGTATGATTAATGTTGATTTGATTGATAAGGTTCAATTTTATTCAGGTGCCTTTCCTGCAATGCGCGGAAATGCTTTGAGTTCGGTTTTTGAGTTCGATTTCAAAGAAGCCAGAAAAGACAAGCGTGCTTTCAATGCCGTTTTGGGAACGAGTGACATTGGATTAACTTGGGATACACCAACTTCAAAAAACTCTGGATTAACCTTGTCTCTTCGCCGTAGTTATTTGCAGGGCCTATTTAGCGTTTTGGGGTTGCCTTTTCTTCCGACTTACAACGATTTAAATGCAAAATGGAAATGGGACATCAACAAGAAAAATAAGCTCACATTCATCGCCATTGGTGCATATGACCAGTTTGCACTCAACCTCAAAGCTGCCGATGATACCACGGCAGATAATTATTTAGAGAATAGATATATCTTGGATTACTTAGGAATTTTCGAACAGTGGAGCTATACCTCAGGAATCAAGTATGACCGATTGATGCCCAACGGAACCTGGTCATTGATTTTAAGCAGAAATCAACTTCAAAATGACAATTACAAGTACCGTGACAATGATGAGAGTTTAGGTAAAAAGTATGACTACTCATCGCGGGAGACAGAGAACAAGTTGAGGATAGAGCGCCGTTTATTTACCGACAATGGATGGAAGGCAAGTTATGGATTGTCCGCAGAACAAGCGTATTATACCAACAGTGGCTTCAATGAAGTATATGTTTTGGCTTTAGATACCTTGCAAACTTTCAGAAGTAACACCAAAGCTCAGTTGTTGAAGTATGGAGGATTTGTTCAAGCTAGTAAAACGATCTTGGAAAATAGATTGGTATTGTCATACGGAATCAGAGCTGACGGGAACAATTGGGGGCCAAATATGAGAGATCCTTTCAGACAATTCAGTCCACGATTTAGTGCCAAGTATTCTTTTGCACCTCAGTGGTCGTTCAACATGAATACAGGTCGATACTTCCAATTGCCAGCATACACATCTTTGGCTTTTAGCAACAACAATGGAGAGTTTGTCAATAAGGACATGCGCTATATCCGCAACGATCAAATTGTCGCAGGATTGGAATACAATTGGGACAAAAGAAATACGCTCATTACCCTTGAAGGCTTTTTGAAGAAGTATAGTCAATATCCAATTTCGAATAATTTAGGTGTGAGCTTGGCCAATCTTGGTGCGGATTTCGGTGCGGTGGGCAATGAGGATGTCACTTCAAACGGTTTAGGTAGAGCATACGGTATGGAGTTATTGTACCAGCAAAAGTTGTACAACAATGCATACGGTATTTTGGCATATACCTGGGTGAGAAGTGAGTTCACCAATGCAACAGGAGAGTTTGCCCCTTCAAGTTGGGACAGTAGACACATTGTTTCTTTGACCGGCGGGAAGAAATGGGGAAAGAATTGGGAAATAGGCGGTCGATTTGCTTTGAGCGGTGGACTTCCATTCACACCAGATAATGTGGACGCTTCAATGCAGCGATTCTATTGGGATCAATTTGGTTTTGCTCAAACCAATTGGAGTTTGGTTAACACTGAACGCTTTTCACTATTTCACCAATTGGATATTCGCATTGACAAAAAATGGTATTTCGCCAAATGGACACTTGATGCATTTTTGGATATCCAAAACATTTATGGATTTGCGACAGATCTCAAGCCTGCTTTGGATGTGCAAAGAGATGCAGCCGGAAATCCAATCGTCGACCCCAACAATTCTTCGCGATATTTGCCTAATTCGATTCCTCAGTCTTCCGGCTTCAGACAGCCTGCTGTAGGTATCATAGTTGAACTGTAATGAGAATAGACAAATTCCTTTGGTGTGTTCGATTGTTTAAAACACGATCGCTAGCGACGGAGCAAGTGCGGCTAGGGAAAGTGTTAATTAAGGGAGAACAGTTGAAGCCTTCCAAAGAATTAAGACTGGGAGAGAAAATTGAGATTAAAAGGGGACCCATCGTATTTGAATATCAAGTAATGGATTTTCCTAAGGCAAGACTTGGAGCAAAAATGGTGGAACTATTTGTCAAGGAAATAACCAGCGAGGAGGAAAAAAAGAGATGGTTACTGTTGCAAGAGCAGCTGAAGCTTACGCGAGAGAGAGGTACAGGAAGGCCTACAAAAAAGGATAGGCGAGAAATGGATGCTTTTATGGATATCATGGATTTGGAGGATTACGAATGAATGCACTTTTGATGCAAACCATCAGAAGGAGGATTGCACTTTCCAATGAGGAAGGTGAGGTCCTTTGCAGATATTTCGAGCCGCGAACCATTAAAAAGAAGGATTTACTATTTCGTGAAGGAGATATTGCCAGGGATGTTGCGTTTGTGTGCAATGGTGTTTTGAGGGTTTATGCTTTAGATGATAAAGGGCATGATTGGACCTTACAGTTTGCTCCTACAGATTGGTGGGTTACAGATTTGGCCAGTTTTATCAAACAAGAGCCAGCGCATTGGAAAGTTGAAGCTTTGGAAAATTCCGAAGTTCTTCTACTGTCACGTGAGAATCAGCTGAAATTGTTTGCGGATATGCCTCAAATGGAATCTTATTTTAGGGTGCTTACTGAAAATGCTTTGGTGGCTCAGCAACAGCGATTACAAGACACGATGGGGGCTCCGGCGTTGGAACGTTATAAATCATTTTGTCTCAAATACCCATCTTTGGTCGATAGAATCGCTCAAAAGCACATTGCTTCATACATTGGAGTTTCTCCTGAGTTTTTATCCAAATTGAAGTCAGAGATTGTCCGCGGCAAACGATTCTAGTTTCTTAATCTAGATTAAGTGATTGTCTCGAGGATGATACGCATTTTTGTAAGGTAAATTATACAATATGGACAGGAAATCTTTTTTAAAGAAAGGTCTTTTTGGAACAGGAATGCTCATAACGGCAGGAACCGCAGCCAAGATGATTCAAAATTCTGTAGATGAATTACAACCATTAGAGCCCATGTTGAATCAACAAGTGGGTTTCAATCACTTACCCAATAAACAAACTGAAAAAATGGAAAACTTTTTATATCACCCTGCTGACTCCCGTGGCGGCGCTGATCATGGATGGCTTAAAACCCGTCATTCTTTTAGTTTTGCCCAATATTACAACCCAGAAAGAATGCACTTTGGTGTATTGCGCGTATTGAATGATGATCATATTACGGGTGGCTCCGGTTTTGGTACGCATCCACATGATAACATGGAGATCATCAGTATTCCTTTGCAGGGCGCCTTGCAGCACAAAGACAGCATGGGCAATACTGCGGTTATTGTCGAGGGTGATGTTCAAGTGATGAGCGCGGGAACAGGAATTCAGCACAGTGAGTATAACAATCACGCTTCTGAAGATTGTCGTTTTTTACAAATTTGGTTGTTTCCCAATCAAAAGAATGTGAAGCCTCGCTATGATCAATTGACTTTGAAATTAGAGGATAGGAAAAATAGACTTCAGCAAATCCTATCTCCTTCTCCAGACGACGATGGTGTTTGGATACACCAAAATGCATGGTTCCATATGACGCAAATGGATGCCCTAAGCAACTTAAATTATGATTTAAAATCACCAGGAAATGGAGTCTATTTCTTTGTTCTTTCTGGAGAGGTTGAAGTAAATGGAAAACCATTGAAGACGCGTGATGGATTGGGAGCATGGGCCCAGAATTCTTTTGAAATAAAAGCCAATTCCAATGCAGAGTTATTGCTTATGGAAGTACCCATGACCATTTAAAGAAAAAATAATTAAATCAATATGAAAAAACAATGGAATCTGGACTTGGTCCACAGCGAGGTGTCATTCAAAATCAGACACATGATGATATCAAATGTTTCTGGAATTTTTAAAAATACAAGCGCTTATATGCTTGTAGCAAATGAAGATTTTACTGATGCTGAAATTAACTTTGAAGCGGATGTAAACAGCATCAATACGGGAAATGAACAACGCGATGAACATCTGATTTCTTCGGATTTTTTTGATGCCAATCAATTCCCTAAAATTATATTCAAGTCATCGGCTTTTGAAAAGAAATCGGAAGATCAATATGTTTTGTATGGTGATTTAACCATCCGTGATATTACCCGTCCAATAAGCTTGGAAGTGGAATATACTGGAACGGTTGTAGATCCATATGGACAGACCAAGGCTGGTTTTGAAATGATTGGCAAAATCAGCAGAAGTGAGTTTGGATTAACGTGGAGCGCCGTTACTGAAGCTGGTGGAGTTGTATTGGGAGACGATGTTAAATTGACTTTCTCGATTCAAATGGTTGCGGCCTAAAATTAGTATTTGAGCAAAATTTAGGGGAAGCGATGGCTTCCCTTTTTTAATTTTCCAAATTTTTAAACATATAATTTATAGGAATAATATGCGCATTTTCAAATTTATCTTTCGGTATGAATTTGAAAAAAGAACTCACTTTTCAATATTTTTTTTGGAATCAAATCAAGGAAAAGAAATGGCTCACCACAAAAGGAGATGAAGTTGAAATTGTAAATGTTGGAGAATGGAATTTTTCAGATGGTCCCGATTTCAAGAATGCTTCAGGTACGATCAATGGTAAATTTTGGCGCGGTGATGTCGAAATACACAAAAGCACCAGCGATTGGTTTCTTCATGGACATCAATGGGATGATGCCTATAATCACGTGAAATTGCATGTGGTATATGAAGTTTCTGCATCATTCAAAGCACCGGATTTGCCGACAATTGCCCTCAAATGTCAATGGAATCCAGCGCCTGACAAGTGGTTCAAACCTTTGATTGCACAGCATATATTCAATTGGGATATTAAAGTAAATCGTTGGAATTTGTGGCGTCAAGAATTTGATTTGTTTGAAGCGCAAATGATTGCGATTTCCAGAACCCTTGGCCGACACATTCAGGGCGATGCGATGGAATCTTGGGCCAAACAAATCCCATGGTCCAAAATTCCAGAACATTGGTCCATACTTGAAATTCATGCATACTTTCATTGGATGGCAGGTCACCTGGATAACTTATCGGTCAAGGATTATTATTGCCAAATACTCAATGCACAGAACCAAGTGTTTGGATGGGGCAGTGATTACCCCCGATTCCCAGTGGATTGGCGCAGGAAGGTCAGTATGTCTTCAAGATCTTCACTGCGCATTGCACAAATGGCGCAGCTATTTTACATCATTAGAAAACATGCAAAACAAGAGTGGTGGAACGTCGACGGATTGAGTAGAGCACTTGGTAATTTGCAAGTTCCGAAATATTGGGAATACCATTATGCATTGGGGCAACAAATGAAGGTCAGGCAGTCTGTCGCACTATCAAAATCAGCTGTTGGTTCCATCACCAGTAATCTTTCCGTTTTTATTTTGGAAGAAAATTCATCATCTTTGAAAAAAAACACGCACCATGATCAGAATAATTTCCGGTTACTTTGAAAAAAAGACCTACGGCGTTTGCAGTGCAATTGCCGATAGAATGGGATTGCGTGCAAAAAATGTGAGGCTAAGTTTTATTTATTTGAGTTTCCTCACTGTTGGATCTCCAGTTGGTTTGTATTTGGTACTTCTGTTTTGGAAGCGCAACCGACATGTTTTCAAGCCCTGGCTTTGGGGACAGCGAAAATTTGAATAAAAAAATCCCGCATTTGCGGGATTTTTATTTGAAGTCAAATCGAGATTACTTCACAAATGTGGTGGTCAAAACCTGATCCTTCAATTGAATGGTAACAAAATATTGTCCATTCTCTGTGAATGAAGGCAATGCAATTTGATTCCAACCGCTCAAAGCATTGAATGATTCCGTTTGGATATTTTGCCCCAAAGTATTGAAGTAAGAAACGGATACAAGCTGTCCGTTCGTCAAATACAAAGGCAATCGGCTGTTTTCATTGGCTGGCATTGGTTGAACTTTGCCCAATTGATTTTCTAATGGTATTGCCTTGTTGTTAATGCCCAATGATTCATCTGAATTTAATCTGACCAATGGAATCCCATATGTCCATCCCCATGATGTTCCATCGTGAAACCAAGACCCAGGCCATGTGTTGAAGCCAGACACTGCAATATCTGTCGCTGCTGAAGACAATATTGAAGCCAAATAAGTTTTACCAGCTTCCAATGAAACGGTACCATCAAAAGGAAGAGTAATGATATTGGATTGACCTGCGATATTGTCATCTGCTGTTACAACAGAATATTCAATAGTTGCGGCAACATCGGCCAAAATGGGTGTTCCATCTGGGTTCAAACCTTGAAACTCATACAACTTGCCTTGAATAACAGACCCTTCATCACCTGCAGCAAATCGCAAAGCGCATTGTATAGCACCAAAATCGTCATTGCTATAAATGTCAAATAGATTTCCAAATTCATAATTGGTGCTGTTGCCGTAAAACAACTGACAAATACCATTGTCACGTCCGTATACAAAAGGAGTAATTTCCATTTGATTGGTCGCCAAATTGTTATTGGGGTTGTCATCAACAGCTGCAACAGGAACGGCGGCGATATCTATGGTTCCCAACTCTGTCGGTACAAATGTCCCTACTCCGACCAATGTATCGGATTGAAGCAAAGCGATGTCTCCAGAAGGTCCTCCAGAAAAGGTTTCCATCAGTATTTGATTTTGTCCGATGTTAAATGCAACGCTAACATTGCTTTGCGCATTGACGCCACCATTGCTAATAACCGCTGTAGCTTGAATCGGTGAAACTTGGGTCAGAGGGATTTGGTTGTAATCCAATAATCCACCTGAAAGTCCGGGATTGTCCCAATTGCCAAAAACCACTTTGTTGGCTACAATATCATAGGCCATCATTTCTTGAATGACAATGTTGTCTGCCGCAAAGCCAGATACCCATTCACCTGCATCTGACCACTGCAAGCGAACGACAATACTATCCATTCCATCATAAGGAAACAATGGAACAATAACGCTTTGCCAAAACTGTTCATCGACGTTTAATGCTGTGATGGTATCTCCGGGTACCAATGTAATGGTAGTGAAATTTAAACCGCCATCACTAGAAACAGCCACTTCTGCATCGCCTGCGCCAAAATTTTGATCATGAAAGATATCCATGTACAATGCGACATTTGTTAACCCTGTGAAGTCCATCATGGGTGTATTCATCCAACCCAATGTATAATCGCAATCACAAGGAGATGGATCGTCATTGGCGCCAGCAAATTGATTACTGGCTAGGTTCAATTCTGGAACAGGCCAATATCCGCCTGTATTAGCGGTGGCGGCATTGTAAATTTGAAAAGCTGGCACAATGGGTACATCTGTAGCGCTTATCGTGTTGGTCGACCAACCTGATGGTATGGCCAATGGTAAAGTTCCAGAAAGACCATCAAAATTTTCACTGAGCACAACCACACGACTGCCAGATGTTGGAGCCGAAATTTTCTGTTGTCTTGTTGTGGTCATCAAACTCATCTCTGATTTTTTCATGATGTGTTGATTCGCCGTGATTTGCGCCTGTGAAAAAATACTGGTCATCAGCATGGCGCACAAAAGTGTTGTTCTTTTCATTGGGGGTAAGATTTACGGGAACAATTTAAACAAGGAATCAATAAAACATCAAGAAAAATAGCTGACATAGATTATATTTGCCACGGCAATTGGAGACGTGTCCGAGTGGTTGAAGGAGCACGCCTGGAAAGTGTGTATACGCCAAAAGTGTATCGAGAGTTCGAATCTCTCCGTCTCCGCAAGAGAAAACAAAATGCCCCTGTTGGGGCATTTTTTATTGGCGATCTGCAGAAATAATTTCTGGTCAGCAAAAGTTACAATATTCAGGTTGTTTAAAAAGTATTGCCCAAGATGACAATCCGCTAATACTTGTTTTTTAAATTTGTGAGAATGTCTATTGTTACCTTCATTTCAGATTATGGACCTCGGGATTACCACGTCGCAATTGCCAAAGCGCAATTGTTGAATTGGTCACCTGCGGCTATAGCAGTTGACATCGCGCATTCTGTGGAACACTTTGATTTGGTTGAAACCGCTTATTTGATGAAGTCTTGCTGGAAGTCTTTTCCTATGGGGACTACGCATGTTTTAGGCGTAAAGTCACAATTGTCACGCATGCCTTTGGTAGCAGTCAAAGACAATCAGTATTTTGTGTCAGCCGACAATGGCGTTTTGGCCATGATTTTGGATGAGTTCCCAGATGAACTCTATGAGATTGATTTGCCCATTCAAGATGCAGACGCGTCCTTCCCAATGGGAAATATTTTCATGCAAATCGCGGCCCATCTCTCCAGAGGCGGTCATCCGCAAATGATTGGCAAACGCACAGATTATTGGGAAAATTTGTCTTTCCCACAAGCTTATTTAAGCGGTGGAGGTATCCAATGCCAAGTCGTGCACATCGATGATTACGGAAACATGGTGCTGAATTTTACCCGCCAAATGTTCCAAGATTACATAGGTCATAGAAATTTCGTTATTCATGCGAGGGCTACACACAAATCTGGATTGCGCAATATTTACAATACTTTCCAACCTAAAGAATTGGCCGATGGTATCCCATTCGCGACATGGGGGGTGAATGACTTTTTGGTGGTTGCAATGAAAAATGCAACGATACTAAATGGGGGAGGAGCTGCACGACTTATGGGTTATCAAAAAATGTCCAATATTTTTATCGAGTTCAATGATTAAGCGTATAGTTCGGATGACATTCGCTCCAGATAAGTGCGAGGAGTTTGAAAAATTATTCTTGGCCTATCGAGAAAAAATTCGTTCCACCCAGGGATGCATGCATTTGGAATGGTGGCAGGAAGTAGATAGCCCTCATGTTTATTATACGTTTTCGCATTGGGAATCTGTTGATGCGTTGAACAATTACAAGAATACAGATACCTTTAAAACCGTATGGCCATTGACCAAGGCCTTGTTTGCGGCTCCACCTCAAGCATGGTCCGTAAAAATGAAATAGTATGAAATCGTTATTATTAAAAGAACTAAGAAGTTTCCTGAGCTCATTGATTGGGTATGTTGTGATGGCCGTTTTCCTTTTGATCACGGGTTTATTCCTTTGGGTATTTCCGGGCGACACAAACGTGTTGGATATGGGTTTTTCTTCATTGGATGGATTGTTCTTTGTCACACCTTGGGTTTTTATCTTTTTGATTCCAGCCATCACAATGCGCAGTTTCTCCGAGGAGAGAAGAACAGGCACCATTGAATTGTTATTGACCAAACCACTTTCGGAATGGCAAATTGTAATGGCCAAATTCTGGGCGGGTCTGATCTTAGTGATCATCGCTTTGATTCCTACATTGGTGTATTACCTCACCGTTTATCGTTTGGGGAGCCCAGTTGGAAATTTGGATTCCGGCGGAATTTGGGGATCGTACTTGGGTTTGATTTTCCTGGCATCAGCCTACGTTTCAATTGGATTGTTCTGTTCTTCATTGACAGATAATCAAATCGTGGCTTTCCTGGCCGCAGCCTTATTGACTTTTGTGATTTACAGTGGCTTCCAATCTTTGGCAAGCTTTGATCTTTTGGGTACTGCCGATTCTTACTTGAGTAATCTGGGTATGCAATCTCACTTTAATTCCTTGGGAAGGGGAGTAGTGGATTCTCGCGATGTGGTTTACTTCATCATTTTATCCGCGATATTCTTGATGCTTACTCGCTTGGTCCTGCTGAGTCGCAAGTGGTAATTTAACGCTTCTTTCCGCTTATAATTAGGTGTACAATGATGGCAGTAAAGAGCAATATCAGTTCGGATACAATTAAAATGAGCGGCAACTCCGCTTTAACGATCGAGTAGGATATCGTGGCAAATATGATATTGATGATCAAGTTTAATTTCATTATCAATTCTGAAGAGCGGGCATATTGATAATCTCGATTTTCTTCTGTAATGGTAAAAGGGTAATTGTGTTTTTCAGGATGCTTTGCGAGGTAGCCCAGTAACAAGGTCATTACCAATTGAATGATAAGCGGAATGACAATCGTGTTTTTGCTTCCCCATCCATCGATTTCTCCAGCGCCATTGAAATGTGTTGGTATGATGTCAGGTAAGGAGGGGATTTGAACAGCGATAAAAATACCATTTCCAATCAGCAGTGTCCAAGAAAGAAGACGAATAATTTGATTCATCGCGTAGGTTTTGATCCGATCAAGTTTCCAGCAGGATTGTATCGACAGACAACATAGGTTCCATGTTTGGATGTAGCTGCGCCGCATCCTACTTCAGTGGTAGAATGCCAGATGATTTGGGTATAGTGACCAAATTTCATGTAGTTGGATTCCGAAATCTTGGTGCCTGCACGATACAGATTTTTTTCGCTGGCCCATGCATTCACGGCTTCCTCCGCATTAAATACTTGTTCTGAAGACCAAAACAAATTCTCCCCCTCTTTGCATCCCGAATGTTCCATTTGCCCTGATTTGGCTAAGCGCAGAGCGTAAAGCGCACATTCTTTCTCCAATTGATTGTTCCATTTCAAATTGGGGCTGTTCACCTCATTGCGCCAATAGTTATGGGTTTCAACAAAATTCTTTCGATCAACTTCTGTGATTTCTACAATGTTTTGCCCTGAAATGTTCAAACAAAAAAATACAGATAAGACTAGGCCAATTGTTTTCATATTGTGATAACAAAGATAATCTTGAAATGTTGTGAGGTGTAGATGTGAATTGGTATATCAGTATATCAGTATATCAGTATATTGGTATATCGGTATATCGGAATATTGGTATATCGGTATATTGGTATATCGGTATATTGGTATATTGGTATATTGGTATAACAGTGTATCAGACCCACCAAGTCACCGATCTACCGATTCACCGATCCACCGATCTACCGATCTACCGATCTACCGATTCACCGATCCACTGATCCACTGATCCACTGATCCACTGATCCACCTCTTAAATCATCTCCACCTGTCTCGTCACTTTCTGCAAAATCTCGAAAACCGTCTCCGCCATAACGTTTTCACTGTCCAATGTTGGATTGACTTCTGTGAATTCTAAGCAACACGTTCTTTCATTTTGCAAAAACTCCAAGATAACGTCAGCAGCTTCGCGTTCGTTGATTCCGCCTTTTACTGGAGTACCCGTTCCACGTGATACCGTAGGATCCATAGAGTCAACGTCAAAACTGATATAGATTTTATCGCACTGACTCAAGTATTTTAAAATCTCACGACATAACTTGGTAATGCCTGTTTTGCGCAATTCATTGGTGGTCACTACACGCACTTTGTTTTGCTTGATCAAAGCAGCTTCCTGGTCCTCCAAGTCGCGAAGTGTAATGTAAACCAAATCACGGTATTCAATTTTCGGTGCAATATCACCCACACTCTTCAACATCTCCCACAACTCGATGGTTTCATAATCCAAGTCATTCACCTTCTCTTCGATGTTGTCCTCATTTAAAGCAGTTGCCAAAGGCATTCCGTGCATATTGCCAGATGGAGTAGTATAAGGAGAGTGCAAATCAGCGTGTGCATCAATCCAAATCACACCCAAGCGAGATTCAGGATAGGCCATCTTTAAACCAGCCAATGTTCCTCCAGCAGAACTATGGTCACCACTTAATATCAAGGGGAACTTCCCATCACGGCAAGTATCACGCACAGCTGCGCCAATGCGCTCATACATTTTCAGTAAAGATCGAACATGCTTGGCATAGCGACTTCCAGGATTGTTGTGCAAAGCTTGGTTGTCATGTGGTATAATAATGCTCTTGTATCGCTTGAAAAAATCAGAGCGGAAATCAAGAGCGGCAATTTTAATAGCATCTACTCCAAGGCTTGCACCGCGCGTTCCTGCTCCAACTTCACTAGGTACTTCGATCAATCGAATACTTTTTGATTTTTGTTTTACTGCCATATTGATTGTGTGTGCATCAAAGATAAAGGAAATTCTGTTCAACTTCAGTTGACCTGTCCGTCCGTATCTTTGAAACATGAACAAAATGGCTTGTATTACAGGAGCAACATCTGGATTTGGAAAAGCAATAGCGCTCTTAATGGCAGAGAACAATTGGGACCTTTGCATTTGTGGAAGACGCGCGTATGACCTTAAAGAAGTATCATCTCTTTGCGAAGCAAAAGGTGTAAAAGTTTGGAGCAAGGTAGTAGATGTCCGCGTGGAGTCAGAGGTTATTCAATTTGTTGCAGACATGCGTTCGCATTTTCCTCAAATTGAAGTTTTGGTGAATAACGCGGGCTTGGCTGTGGGAAAGGACGCCATTCAAAATGGAATTACGGATGACTGGGATAGAATGATGGACACCAATGTCAAAGGTTTGCTTTGGATGTCCAGAGAGGTCAGTCGTTGGATGATTGAGCACAAGAAAGGTACGATCGTTAATATTGGATCCATTGCGGGTAAGCAGGCATATCCAGGAGGTAGTGTATACTGCGCCAGCAAGTTCGCAGTAGATGCCATAACTCAAAGTATGCGATTTGATTTGTTACAACACAATATTCGTGTTGGACAAGTTTGTCCGGGTGCTGCTGAAACAGAGTTTAGTAAAGTAAGATTCAAGGGTGACGATGCAGTTGCAGCTGATGTTTACAAAGGTTATTTACCACTAAGTGCGGATGATGTCGCTGAGGCTGTTTATTTTATTGTATCTAGACCAGCACATGTGTCGATTCATGATATTATCATCATGCCAACTGTTCAAGCAAGTGCAACCGTATTGAATAAAAGTTTATGATTGGGATAGTTCGTTTTTGTTCACTCTTGATTGTTTTGGCGTGGATGGGGTGCGATCATTTCAGGGTAACGCAAGTAGATCTGATTGTACACAATGCGATTATTTATCAAGTCGACGATGCCTTTTCCAAAGCCGAAGCCATGGCCATTCATCAGGGTAAGATTGTTGCAATTGGTTCTGAGCGCGAAATCATGAATGCCTATGATAGCAAAGAAATAATTGATGCAGGTAAGGAAATCATATTTCCAGGTTGGATTGACGCGCATGCACATTTTTTAGCATATGGACTGCTTTTGCAGGATGCGGATTTGACAGGTACCAAAAGTTGGGGAGAATGTCTACAAATAATGAAAGCCCATGCAGCCAAGACAAGTGACGGTTGGATTATCGGTCGCGGTTGGGATCAAAATGATTGGGCCAATAAGGATTTGCCTACCAAGCAAGAATTGGATCAACTATTCCCAGATCGTCCAGTTTGGTTAACACGAATAGATGGTCACGCAGGAATAGCCAATCAAAAGGCTTTGGAAATTGCAGGCATTCATCTTGGGGATAATGTTCTGGGTGGCCAAATTGTTTTAAAGAACAATGCATTAACTGGCGTATTGATTGATAACGCAATGAATAAAATTGTTCAATCTATCCCAGATAGGTCAGACAAGGAGAAGCAAGCCGCTCTTATTGATGCACAGATGGCATGTGCCAAGGTGGGATTGACTTCAATATCCGAGGCGGGTTTAGATTGGAAAGATATCGAATTGTTGAAGCAAATGTATCAGCAGGAGAAGTTGCATATTTATCTTGATATTTGGGCCTCGAATACAGATGAAAATATAGCTCGATTAATACGCACAGGGATAGATACGGCAAATGCGAACTATCAACTGCAAGGTTTTAAGTTTTATGCAGATGGTGCTTTGGGTTCTCGAGGAGCTTGTTTGATTAATCCATACACAGATCTTCTATCGAAAGGTATCAAGAACTACGGAACAATGTTACAGCTTGAGGAAAATCTACGTGAGCGATTTACAATACTCAAAGAGAAAGGATTTCAGTTATGTACCCACGCCATTGGAGATAGCGCCAATAGAGTAGTGTTGGGATTGTATGCAGATTTATTGGGCGGGAGCAATGATAGGCGTTGGCGAGTTGAGCATGCTCAGGTTGTGAACCCAAATGATATTGACTTTTTTGGTCAATTCAATATCATACCCTCTGTTCAACCTACCCATGCCACAAGTGATGCGCCTTGGGCATGGGAGAGGTTAGGCAACGCAAGAGTGAGGAATGCATACAGGTACAAAACTTTATTGGCGGAAAATGGGATGATTGCATTGGGAACAGATTTCCCGATTGAAGACATAGATCCGCTCAATACATTTTTCAGCGCTGTGTTTAGAAAACCACGTGGTAATAAATCACAACAGGTGTTTCAGATTGAAGAATCCCTGACCAGGGAACAGGCCATTAGAGGTATGACCATATGGTCTGCTATAGCAATGCGCAGAGAATCGAAGACAGGAAGTTTGGAAGTAGGCAAACAAGCTGATTTTGTTATCATCGATACGGATTTGATGGATGCAAATGAAGAACAATGTAGAAAAGCAAAGGTATTGGCCACCTATTCTGGAGGCGTGTCCAGATACAATTCAAATTAATTTCAAAATTCTTTTGAAATGTTAAGTGCTAGTTGATAGTGTTTTATGTAGTAGTCGAAGAAATAATCAAAAAAAAGATGCATAAAAACTTGTGTATGTAAAAAAAGGATGTACTTTTGCACCCGCTTTCAAACAAACAAACGTTCTTTGAGTCAGACGGAAAGCCTTTAACGAGTAGAGTAGCAGAAAAAAAATATTTAAAAAAAATATTAAATAAATGTTGCGGGAAAGAAAAAAGGTTGTATGTTTGCCGCCCGGTTCGACAGAGGTTGAATCGAGTGAAGTGAAAAAATGAAGTTCTTTGAAATAATGC
>JACCDT011073610.1_pt1 | contig 76790 bp, 69 predicted proteins | sample 7446291 | NCBI WGS metagenome assembly JACCDT01 (sample SAMN15323446, study PRJNA562643) | freshwater metagenome | isolation source: river surface water | place: USA:Blue River Watershed | collected 2017-08-17 | reverse complement strand
GTAAAATCATCATAATTTCCGTATAGTATACGTTATGGAAAGATGGGTGAGTGGCTTAAACCAGCGGTTTACTAAACCGCCGTTCCTTTATTGGAACCGAGAGTTCGAATCTCTCTCTTTCCGCAAACGGCATTAGTTGCAGGTAGAGGCTTAGACTATAATTTCTAATGGATAAAATCAATCTAAAAATTAATCGTGCTAAAGAACATTTGAATGAATTAAGTAGAAGGTTAAATATTTTTTTGCAAACAAAACCATATAAGATTGGAATAAAAAACAAAGAAAATAGACCAGTATATTATATATTAGAGGCACATGACACACCAATTGAGATAGCGATAATCGCTGGTGAAATTATTCAACATCTTCGAAGCACACTAGATCAATTGGCATATAAGTTATTCAAAATTAACACCCCTAATGGTAATGATGGTAGGCATATTTATTTTCCAATCTCAGGAGATCTTATTAAATACAATACTGAAAAAACAAGCAAAACAAAAGGGATATCACAACCTGCGCAGGATTTAATTGACACTATCCAGCCCTACAAGGGTGGTAATAATATATTATGGCAGATTCATGAATTGAATATAATCGATAAGCACCGATTATTGTTTACGGTTGGAGCCTGCTTCGGTGGCGTTGATATATGTGCTGCTATAGGATTCCCCTTTAAAGAGGGTTTTAAAGGACAGTCTCGTAGCTTATATGAGATGCCCTCATTATTTTTAAAACCTGCTGATAATTTATTTCCACTAAAAATAGGTGATGAACTTTTTGTTGACTTGCCAAATGCTAAAGAAATTCCTGATATGAAGTTTCAAATCAATGTAGTTATTAATGAACCAGGGGTCTCTGATGGACAAGAAATTTACAACCTACTTCATTTAATGGTAAAAGAAGTGGAAACAATAATAGCTAAATTCGAGCGACTTGTGTAACCTACTACAGCTCTAATACTTTGAGCTTCTTCAAAAGAAGTTGTAATATCGTTACTATGGTTAATAGTTCTGGCAATTAATTCGCACTATCCTCTATAACTGTGATATAATATACTCATGAATCTAAACTCATTTCTATCCAATGTAGTTGATGCGCCCCTTTCATACGGAGCAGGTTTCTTTCTGGGAATTATCTTGCTATTTATAATTATTATGGCAGTAGTCGTCTGTCTAATTACTCTAAAAGGGTATTCATTGTGGACTGCAGCAAGAAGAGGTGATCAAGGATGGTTCATTGCACTACTAATCGTTAATACTTTCGGTATTCTTGAATTATGCTATTTATACTTTGTAGTTGAAAAGTGGAAGAAACCTAGTGCGCCACAGTCAGTGCCTTCACAACAGTAAAGTTTGACTTAGTGAGTACATCATAGGCTTCCTTTAGAGTACTTCCAGTCGTAGTTACATCATCTATAATGATTATCTTCTGATTATCAACCGGTACTTTAGTAACCTCAAAAATATCCCTGGTATTCTTTAGTCTCTCTACTCTGTTTTTCATGGTCTGTTTCTCAATATGTTTTGATCTCACTAAGAGAGAATAGTCCTTAGAAAATCTCCTATCCTTATCAAGTTTCAATATAGCATCAATAATTAGTTCACATTGATTAAAACCCCTCTCTCTTCTTCTGCTACCTGATATTGGTATGGGTATGAGAGTAATTGAATTACCGTATCTAATTAATTCCATATATAGAGCATACGCAGCACATTCTATTGCATGCCTATTTCTTTTGTACTTTATCTGCCATATCATCTCTCTAACTACAGGATCTTTATATGAGAAAATAGAGGTAATGAAGGGGAATTCAGATTTCTGTGACTTATTTGATGATTCAAATAGCTTGAAAGGGGAAAGAGACCTCAACCTCAATTCAATTTGAGATGGGGGAAATATGAAATCAATTAAGTATTCCAGTATTTTCATAGTGTTATATTCTACACTATACACTAAAGCATGTGATATAATGTAAAAATGGATTTTCTTAATAAAATATTTTCATCACTCTTCTCAAGCAAAGGTCAAAGTGTTTTGGGTATTGATATTGGTTCTTCGGCTATAAAGATAGTTCAGATTAAGAAAAAAAGAGGAAGAGCAGTACTTGAAACATATGGGGAACTTGCTCTAGGTCCGTATGCTGGAGTTGAAGTCGGCAGATCAACAGGTTTACCAAAGGAAAAGATAATAGAAGCTTTAAAAGATATTTTAAGAGAAGCTAAAACAACTACTCTTTCTTGTGGGGTGGCACTACCTCTTTCGTCTAGTCTAATTACATTCATAACCATACCTCAGGTTCCTGAAAAACAATTACAAGAGGTGATCTCTTTGGAGGCACGAAAATATATACCTGTCCCTATGAATGAGGTTATGTTCGACTATTCCGTTATACCTCGTGAAGATAGTTTTTCATCTGATCCACAAGATGTTGAGGGTGTAAAGACAGAGGATAATGTTCCTGGAAAAGAAGGGGCTCCAGTTGCAAAACAACAGTCACAGGATGTATTGGTTGTAGCTATACATAATGAATATATAAATAACTACCAAGCAATATCAGCTAGTCTAAACCTAGCACCTTCTTTTTATGAAATAGAGATATTCAGTTCTATACGTGCAGTTGTTGAGCAGGGTATACAGGCTGTAATGGTTGTAGATATGGGGGCACAGTCGACAAAGCTGTATATCATAGAAAGAGGACTACTACGTGCGTCTCATATTATTAATCGTGGTTCACAAGATATTACGTTGGCAATATCTAAGTCTCTGAGTCTGACCGTAAATGAGGCAGAGAATATGAAGAGATCATACGGTTTAAAGGGTGGTCCAGAATATAAAGAATTAACTGAGGTTATAACTGTTAATCTAGACTATATATTCTATGAAGCTAATGCCGCTCTATTTAACTATCAGAAGAAATACATGAAGAATATTAGTAAGGTGATATTAACTGGAGGAGGTGTATTGTTAAAGGGCTTCACTGATTTAGCAAAAGTAAGTTTCCAAACAGAAGTTGTCTATGCTAATCCATTTTCTAAACTGGAAACTCCAGCATTTCTTAATGAACAATTCCAAACAGCAGGTCCAGAGTTCGCTGTAGCTATTGGCTGTGCATTACGCAGATTGTCTGAATTGGAATAATCAACTATAATTATATTGATGGATACTAAATTTCAAACATCGTTCATTCCCAAAAAACCAATTCTAATGGATCAGAAGGTTACAAAACACTCTGGTGGTGGAAGTGTGTTTATGTTTATCTCCGTGATTCTTTTCTTAGCTTCAGTAGCTGGAGCAGGATTCACTTTTGTTTGGAAGGATATACTATTAAAGCAGCAAGGAAATTATAAAATGGAATTAAAGAAGGCTGAGGCGAGATTTGATGTTGATTTAATTTCAAAATTAAAGAAGGTAAATACAAAGTTGGATTTGAGTAGCAGGTTATTAAAGAAGCATTTAGCAATATCAGAGATTTTTGCAATACTGAACTCATTAACGGCAGATGGTATTCGTTTTAATAGCTTTGAGTTTACTGCTCCTGAATCAGATAACGATCTATTAAAAATATCACTTAAGGGAGTAGGTAATAGCTTTAGTGCTATAGCATGGCAATCCGACGTGTTTGGACAGTCAACTAAGTTTGGAAAGAACAAGGTGGTAAAGAATCCAATTCTAACTGATCTAGTACTTGATGATAAGGGTAATGTTGCTTTTACATTCACAGCGAGCCTCGATCCATCTGATGTATCATATGAAAAAGTTTTAACAGAGGATACTAGTACTTCAAAACCATAATTATATGAATAAAAACGTAACACCTCTCATACTAATAGTGCTAGCAATTGGAATATACTTCACCTTTACGCGTACAAAGATGGAGGAATTAGACTCTGTAAAAGTTGTAAATGCTCAATACCAGCAAGCTCTTGATAATTCAGAAAAACTAATCAAGGTTAGAGACTCAGTTCTTGCTACGTATAATAAGATAAGTCCAGATGATCAGGATAGGCTAGAAAGAATATTACCTGACAATGTAGACAATGTCCGTTTAATTATTGATGTTAATGGTGTTGCATCAAGACATGGTTTAGCTATAAAAAATGTTAAGACAATAACAACTAAGGATGCAGTAGAACCACTTAAAACTGCAAATCAAGCTGTTGCTGGATTGAGTACTGCAAATACTTACAATACAGTAACCCTATCTTTTGATATTAATAGTAATTATCAGAATTTTATCAACTTCCTTCAGGACTTGGAGGCGAGCTTGCGAGTAATTGAAATATCTAAGATTACTCTGAAGGCAAGTGATACAGGAAATTATGATTACGGTGTTGAAATTAAAACATTCTGGTTAAAACAATAATATTATGCAACAAAAATCACCATCAAAAGGTACATTCATAGCTCTAATCGTCATTGCCATGGTAACACTGGGCCTCTACTTCTATTACAAAGGAACTCCATCAGATAGTACATCTTCACTTAGTGTTGTGGGTTCACCAGAATCTGCGGATGCACAGCTTGCAGCAGATAGAGTTTTGGTTCTTTTGAATACAATTTCATCTCTAAAAATAGATGATTCACTGTTTAAGACAGCAGTGTATAATTCTTTACGTGACTATACAATCACAATACCTGAACAAGGTGTAGGTAGAGCAAATCCATTCGCACCAATTGGTGGAGCTGCACCATCGTCAATCAAATTACCTGCAGGTACAGGTCGTTAATAATTAATATATGAGTGTCGTAGATATACTATTCAACAAAAATCTCATAACAAAAGATGATATTGCAGAGATTAAAAAAAGAATCTCTAAGGGTGAAGTTCTTGATCAAATTTTAATTGAGAAAGGTATACACCCAGATGACATCCTTGCTGCACATGGTGAATTTCTAAATATCCCAACTAGAAGTTTAGGTGATGCTACTGTTCCATTTGAGGCTCTAGACTATATTCCTGAGGAATCTGCTTCACATTACAAATTTGTACCTATAGGTTTACAAGATGGTGCACTAGAGGTTGGTATTGTTGACCCAGATAATATAGAGGCAAGAGATGCTCTTAACTTTATAGCAGCAAAGAATAATGTTCCATATAAGGTATTTTTAATAACCCTTGAGGACTATCAAAAGGTGTTAGGTTCATACAAGGGTATTGGTGGTGAAGTATCAAAGGCACTGACTGAACTTGAATCAGTTCTTTCTGTTGATAAGGCAGGGACAATAGATTTAAAACAAGATAAAAAAACAGATAAAAAAGCTGATGCTGTAATTATTGAGGATGCGCCTGTGGTTAAGATCGTTGCTACTATAGTTAGATATGCAACAGAGGGTAATGCATCCGATGTGCACATTGAACATATGCGCGATAAGGTTCGTGTACGTTTCCGTGTCGATGGAACTCTAAATACTAGTCTAGTACTACCATCACAGGTGCATAATGCAGTAGTGGCTCGTATAAAGGTGTTATGTAATATGAAGCTTGATGAAAAGAGAAAGCCTCAGGACGGTAGATTCTCTGCAAGAATCGATGGTAGAAAGATAGACTTCCGTGTATCTACATTCCCTGCATATTATGGAGAAAAGGTTGTGATGCGTATTCTAGATCAGGAAAAGGGTGTAAAGAAGGTTGATGATATGAGTTTAACACCAAAGAATCTAGAACTCATAAAAGAAGCGATTACGAGACCATACGGACTAATACTCATTACTGGCCCTACTGGTTCCGGTAAATCTACAACTCTGTATTCCATGTTAAATGAAGTGGATAGAGAGGGTATGAATGTACTCTCCCTAGAAGACCCTATCGAATACAACATGGATGGTGTAAGTCAGTCACAAGTCCATCCAGAAATCGGATATACCTTTGCTGCAGGTTTGCGTACAACACTTAGACAAGACCCAGACATAATCATGGTGGGAGAGATTCGAGACAAGGAAACTGCTCAACTAGCTGTACAAGCAGCTCTAACAGGACACTTGGTGTTCTCAACACTCCACACTAATAGTTCTGCTGGAGTTATACCGCGTTTGATTGATATGGGTGTGGATCCGTATCTAATTGCGCCAACTTTGATTCTAACAATCGCTCAACGTCTTGTATCTATGCTACCTCCTAATGCTGGTAAACCAATACCAGTGGAGGGAAGTATAAAAATGATGATTGACAAGCAGTTTTCTGATCTTCCTGAACAGTATAAGAAGGATATACCTATGACAAATACTGTTTATGGTATCGAACCTACACCTGATTGCCCTAAGGGAACAAGAGGAAGAATGGCGGTGTTTGAAGTATTTAAAATGGATAAGGAAATTGAGAATGTTATTCTCAAGAGTCCAACAGAACTGGAGATCAGTAGACTACTTCGACAGAAGGGTATGTTAACAATGAAAGAGGATGCAATGATAAAGGCATTCCAGAGACAGATTCCTTTTGAAGAAGTGAATAAGCTGTAGTGATACTGTGTTATAATTGTGTCATAATATAACCATGAATCCAAAATCAATTCTTTTTGTAGATGATGATAAATTTCTTCTAGATATGTATGCTTTGAAGTTCTCAAAGAATAACTTTAAAGTGAATACTTGTGCTGGTACTGAAGAAGCTTTGAAAATGATTAGAGATGGTTTTGAGCCAGATGTACTTTTACTTGATGTAGTAATGCCAGGTATGGATGGTGTTGAACTACTCGCTACACTTAGAAAAGAGAATTTAATTAAAAAAACTACTGTAATCATGCTTACAAACCAAGGGTTACCTGATGATATATCGAGAGCAAAGAAACTTGGTGTTGATGGGTACATTATTAAAGCAACAACCATACCTTCAGAAGTCTTAAGTGAAGTGGAGAAGATTTGTGCGGGTGTTGTAAAGAAATAAAATAAAAATATGGATTTTAAAAAAGATATAGAAGAATTGGTAAGTACGGTACTTAGAGAAGGTGCATCAGATTTACATCTTTCACAGGGACGCGTGCCACATATACGTGTATCTGGAAATTTGATACCACTTGCAAAGAAAGCTGTTAGTACTGAGGCTGATATGAAAGGGTATATAAATACCTTTTTAAGTGATGAGAATAAGGAGCTTTTAATGAAGGATAAGGATGTGGATTTTTCATATAGTTTAACAAATGCACGTTTTCGAGGTAATGCATACTATCATCAGTCTTCACTATCTATCGCACTTAGACTCATTCCTAAACAAATTAAAACTCTGGCAGATCTAAATCTTCCCCCTATACTTGAATCTTTCACAAGAAAACAACAAGGATTCTTTCTGTGTGTGGGTCCAATTGGTCAAGGGAAAAGTACAACTCTAGCAGCTTTGATTGAAATCATTAATCAAACTAGAAGTGAGCATATAATAACCATTGAAGATCCAATAGAGTATATATACGAGTCAAAGAAATCTATTATCGATCAAAGAGAAGTAAGAATTGATACTCCAGATTTCAAAAATGCTTTGATCGCTATGTTCCGAGAAGATATTGACGTTGCTTTGGTGGGTGAGATGCGAGATCCAGAGACAATATCTACAGCTGTGACTGCAGCTGAGACAGGACACTTGGTTTTCTCAACTTTACATACTAATAATGCTGCACAGACTATAAACCGTATAATAGATTCATTCCCATCTTCTCAACAGGATCAAATTAGAGTTCAACTTGCTGGAAGTATGACAGGTATATTCTCTCAGAGATTAATACCACGAATCTCTGGCGGACTCATCCCTGCATATGAATTGCTGATTAATAATGCAGCTGTTGCTAACCTAATTCGAGAAAAGAGAATACATGAAATAAATACAGTAATAGAAACAAGTTCAGGTGATGGAATGATAGATATGAATAGATCACTTGCTGAACTCGTAAGAAGGGGAGAAATAACGGCAGAAAGTGCATTTGTGAACTCATTTAATCCAAAAAATCTTGAACGAATGGTATAATACAATCAATATATGCTTTTTAACTATCAATCAGTAGACCAAACAGGTGCACCAAAGACAGGATCAATAGATGCTGCAAATGTTGATATAGCAATTGCATCCCTGCAAAGAAGAGGCTTGGTAATCACATCAATTAATGAAGAGGGGAAGAAAGATGGTATTCTATCAATGAATATTAACTGGTTTGAAAGAGTGTCTAATAAAGACGTTGTGATCCTTTCTAGACAATTGGCTACACTCTTTGAGGCTCAGGTGTCGGCGCTACGAATATTCAGACTTCTAGGTGCTGAAGCTGAAAACAAGCTTCTGGGTAGAAACCTGGTTCAGATTTCTGATGATTTACAAGCTGGAAGTACAATTTCTGCTGCCCTACAAAAACATCCAAAAGTTTTCTCTGAGTTCTACGTAAGTATGGTTAAAGCAGGTGAAGAGTCTGGTAAGTTGAATGAAACTTTCAGCTATCTCGCAGATTACCTAGATCGTACATATGAACTTGTTTCAAAGGCAAAGAGTGCCCTTATATATCCAGCTTTCGTTATGATGACTTTTATTACTGTGATGGTTCTCATGTTTACGATGGTTATACCTAAGATTAGTGCAATTCTTGTTGATTCTGGTCAGGATATACCTGTATATACAAAAGTAGTGTTGGGGATAAGTAATTTCCTAGTTAATAATGGTTTTATAATGCTTGCAGTTGTAATTATCGGAGGGTTCTTCCTAGTCAGGTTTATAAGAACACCTGCAGGTTCAGCAATATTTGATCAATTTAAACTAAGTATTCCATATTTGAGTAATCTATACAGAAAGCTATACTGGGCAAGATTGTCTGACAATATGAATACAATGCTTTCTGCTGGAATACCTATGATTAGATCTATAGAACTAACTGCTTCCGTTATTGATAACAGTATATATAAGAAAATTATGGCAGATGCTGTTGAATCAGTTAAAGCGGGAAAAACTGTATCTGAATCTCTATCAGGAAATGGGGAAATACCAGGAATCATGATTCAAATGATGAGAGTTGGGGAGGAATCAGGAGAATTGGGAAATATATTGAAGACACTGGCTCGTTTCTATGCTCGTGAGGTAACCACAGCAGTAGATGCTCTGGTAGATCTTATTGAACCATTGATGATTGTTATGCTCGGTCTCGGTGTAGCAACACTCCTTGCTTCAGTTCTTATCCCTATTTACAACGTTGCAAGCTCACAATAGCTAGATTTTACTTATCCACACGGGGTATTTAACCTATTTTCCTAGGTTTTGCTATAATTAGCGCCATAAGTTTAATTATTAAAGTTTATTATTTAGGTTAATTAATTCGTTATGAAGAAAACATATTTACAAAGAGGATTTACATTGATTGAGTTGCTTGTAGTTATTGCTATCATCGGTATTTTGTCATCAGTAGTTCTAGCAAGTTTGAATACAGCAAGAAACAAGGGTGCTGATGCTGCAATCAAGTCAGGTCTTACAAATGCAAGAGCTCAGGCAGAACTATTTTATGATGGAGGGTTAACATATGATGGAGTATGTACAACAGGTACAAATAACATAAGTGCTATGATTTTGGCTGCAGCTAAGAACCTAGGAACAGCAACTGTGGTTGGTGGAGATACTCAAGCATTTGGATATAGTGCAACTGGTGCTACTGGTGCAGCAGTTTGTCATGACTCTGGTACAGGCTGGGCAGCTATCGTTTCTTTAAAGAGTCCAGTAGGCTCAAACTCAGGATGGTGTGTTGATTCTACAGGAAAGGCAGCTGAGGCTACAACATTAGGAGCAAGCTCAGTAGTTTGCGGATCATAATTGAATTCATAATATAATTATATCTACAAAACTCCGCCCACAAGGCGGGGTTTTGTTAATGAGATAAATACTATCTAATTAGTATATTATTCCAGTTTTTTAATAACTGTCCGAATAGTCCAAACCACACCCTAAGAATTTTTAGTCTTAAATTAAATTCATTTATACTCTCTCTTGTCATATTAAATACAAAATACTCGGGGTCGGGTGTCATTAGTACATTCCTGTATGATTTAAGGTCATTAGTCCAAAAATCTGGCATATTATCGGTAGTCATAAGTATATGATTTATATATTGTGATGTATCTCTGCATATTTTATTACATTGTTCCTCGATGATTAGATTAAATAGATTTTGTGGCTCATTTGATAGATTGATTAGTGCCTCTCCAATATTCGTAAGATTTTTTACTTCATCAACTTCAGATTTCATGCCATTAATAAAGGAGGCAAGCACTCTGTCCATTTTGGTGATTTCTTTGATGATGTCGTAAGACACCTTCCTATTTCCTAATTTTGGTCTATTGTGATTAATAGTTACTGGTTCGTACGCAGATAACTTAGTAGGGAATGCTTTATTCCTTATACATCCAAAAATCAAGTCATGACCACGACCAATTGGTGTGGCAACTGGTATTAGTCCTCTATTATCTAATCCCATTACGAGCGATATAGACATTATACCGTCATATATAGATGTAGTACTCGGATATTGTATTATTCTATCTGTCGATTTATTCTGCTCGTATTCTTCAGCAGATATTTTTCGTAAATTGCTATATACCTGTGGTAATAATAATAAAGAAATATGTGATTCCATTGGTGAATCACCAATGCACCCCATATAGCTATCAATTATCCTCGAATCATTTACATACATTGGTGTTTCCGGGCCTAGTATTTCTCCCACTGAACTATCCAAGTTCTTTTCGTGTAGGCTTAAAATATCTATATCGGTATCTTGGAAGAAAGGTGGAATGTTGTTAGTTTCATTTAAGAAAATATAATCAAATGGATTTTGATTTGTGAAGATAGGTCCGTGATCTTTTGCTATTGATTTAAAATTATAATAAATATCATCTTCAACAAGTAATATTTTCTCACCATTTGTCTTGATAAAAAAAGTATTTCTGACTGAACCAACGGTTGTAATTGACCTCTTGTCTCCACATATCGCAAAATTAGTGATTTCTAGTGGTATGCCTTTGCTTTCTGAAATATTCTTTGATAGTTCAAACCTATCTGTTCGATCTATGTACTCGATACTAATTCCACTGCGTGTACTCTGGTTTTTTGCTATATCCCTGCCTTTATTTATATTCTCTAAAATTTCACTATCATCAACAATGATTATCCGTGGCTCTCTACTGTATTTAAGTAGATTAGATATTAGACTTTCTAATGATAGAAGTAGCGATTCCGGTCGATCACAGGTAGTTAAACAGATGGTGGTTATTTTATTCTTGGAATTATTCACATAAATAATATAGCATAATTTTTATTATTAGTTGTGTTCTTGGTTGATGACCACGCCAAAACTATATGCTATAATATCAGGGTAGTATTTAATAATTAATAACTATTTTGTTTATGAAGAAAACATATTTACAAAGAGGATTTACATTGATCGAGCTACTTGTGGTCATAGCCATCATTGGTCTCCTATCATCTGTGGTTTTGGCAAGTTTAAATGTTGCTAGAAACAAGGGTGCTGATGGAGCAATCAAGTCAGGTCTAACAAATGCAAGAGCACAGTCTGAACTATTTTATAGTAACGGTCTTACATACGATGGAGTATGTACAACGGGTATAAACAATATCAATGCTCAAATTCTAGCCGCGGCTAAGAATTTAGGTTCCGCAACTGTCGTCGGTGCAGATACTCAACTATTCGTATATAGTGCAACTGGTGCTACTGGTGCAGCAGTTTGTCATGACTCTGCTACAGGTTGGGCAGCTATCGTGTCTCTAAAGACCCCAGTTACTACAAGTTCAGGATGGTGTGTTGATTCAACTGGAAAGGCAGCTGAAGCAACAGTACTTACAGCAAATTCAGTAGTTTGCGGATCATAATTGAATTCATAATATAATTATATCTACAAAACCCCGCCCACAAGGCGGGGTTTTGGTTTACATGGAAACATGATAAAATATATGTATATAAAGTTCTAAACTTATGAATGAAGAAAGGATTACATATTTCGGTGAAACTGATGCTCGAAATAAAAGAGTGAAATTTGGTATTAAAGCCAAAGATCGTACTAAGCACGTATACATAATAGGTAAGACAGGTATGGGAAAATCTACTGTACTTGAGAATATGGCTGTTCAAGATATAAAGAACGGTGAAGGTATGGCTTTCATAGATCCGCACGGTAAGACTGCTGAACTGCTACTAGAATATGTTCCAGAACACAGACAAAAGGATGTGGTATACTTCGCACCTTTTGATATGGAATATCCAATATCATTCAATGTACTTGAAAGCGTGGACCCTGATAAGCGCCACTTGGTTGTATCAGGTCTCATGAGTACATTCAAAAAAATATGGCAAGATGCCTGGTCTGCTAGAATGGAGTATATTCTAACTAATACACTCCTAGCTCTTCTTGAATATCCAGATGCAACACTATTAGGTGTTAATAGGATGCTGTCTGATAAGGAATACAGAAAACTAGTAGTATCTCACGTTACTGATGCATCAGTGAAGGCTTTTTGGATACAAGAGTTTGCGAACTATACCGAACGTATGGCTGCAGAAGCAGTACCTGCAATACAGAACAAAATTGGACAATTTACAGCTAATGCTCTAATTAGAAATATGATAGGGCAACCAAAATCATCATTTGATATACGTAAAATGATGGATGAAGGAAAGCTCTTCATAATTAACCTATCAAAAGGAAGAATAGGGGAATCAAATGCCAATCTCCTAGGTGGTATGATAATCACAAAGATATATCTTGCTGCACTCTCTCGTGCTGATGTTCCTGACACTGTACTTAAAAAACTTCCCAACTTCTATCTCTTTGTAGATGAGTTCCAGTCATTCGCTAATGAATCATTCGCTGATATTCTTTCTGAGGCAAGAAAATATAAGTTAAACCTAACTATGGCACATCAGTATATAGAGCAAATGGAGGAAGAGGTGAGGGCGGCTGTGTTCGGTAACGTGGGAACAATGATTGTGTTTAGAGTCGGAGCTTTTGATGCGGAAGTTCTTGAAAAGGAATTCGCACCACAATTTACTGCTGAAGATATTGTAAATTTAGGAATATTTCAAATATACCTAAAATTAATGATTGATGGTATTAGTTCATCTCCATTTTCTGCAACTACACTTCCTCCAATTCCTAAACCGGAAAGTTCAAGTGCTGCAAATGTCATAATTCAATCAAGAGCACAATTTGCTAATAGCCGAATAGAGGTTGAAAAAAGAATAGATGAATGGCTGTCTCCAATTAAGCCTACTCCAAGAGAAAAGGAGAAACCTAAGGATTCTGTGGTCATACCTGTTGTTCAAAAACCAGAACCTATGCCAGCTGTACACCATGAACCTGTGCCTCAAAAGGTCATACAACCAGTCGCTCAGGCTCCAAAGATTGAACCCGTACCTAAACCAGTTGTACATGAGCAAATAAATAAACCTGTAGCTGCCATTCCTAAACTTAAATCAGTATCATTAAATACATTAACCAATACTCCAAGGAATAATAATCAAAAAGCGGCACAACCACAAAGAGTTAGTGAGTTAAAGTCTGCTCTTGCATCAATTTTATCCCATAATCAAGAGACTCCAAAGGTATCTGATAAGCCAGTTACAAATCATGGTAATGAAAAGAAAGAGGTGTCAGAGGATGTACTTCGTGACGTACTTAAGGTAGATTAATAACATGAAAATACTGATTTTCTCTCTAGTATACTATCCCAACTTCATAGGTGGGGCGGAGATAGCGATAAAGGAAATAACAGATAGAATTTCTCATGAGGATATTCAATTTGATATGGTTACTCTAAGGTTAGATTCTAAACTTCCAAAGTATGAAAAGATAGGTAATATTAATATATATCGTATTGGATGGGTAGGTAAAAATATTAAGAATGATGGCAATATACCATGGTATATTGCACTTAATAAGTATGCTTATGTTGTTTCTGCGGTGGTAAAAGCTATAAAGTTAAATAGATTAAATAAATATGACGCTGTATGGTCTATTATGGCATCATATAACTCTTTTGCTGCGACGATATTTAAGTTGATAAAGCATAAAGTAAAGTTTATCCTCACTCTTCAGGATGGTGATCCGATTTCATATATTAAGCGTAGAGCTTTACCGCTGTATCCAATATTTAAAATGTTTTTTACTAAGGCAGATTGTATACAATGTATATCACAGTATCTTTCAGACTGGGCAAGAGACATGAAAGCAAAGTGTCCAATTGTCGTAATTCCTAATGCCGTAGACTCTCAGTTATTTGGCACAAGAAAGCCGTATGTTGATCAAGAGGTTTTGCGACAAAGGATAGGACTAAAAGATGGAGATGTGACCCTTGTAACCACCTCTAGATTGGTTAAAAAGAATGCAGTAGGGGATATTATCGATTCTATGGCGTATTTACCAAATAATATAAAATTAATTGTAATAGGTCACGGCTATGAAGAGGCTATGTTGATCAAAAAGACTGAGGAATTAAAATTAAAAAATAGAGTCACATTCCTAGGTCATATGTCGCACAATGGTATACCACAATATCTGCATATATCAGATATATTTATCCGCCCCTCTATATCAGAGGGTTTTGGTAACTCATATATAGAAGCGATGGCAGCTGGTTTGCCAGTTATAGCTACCCAGGTGGGTGGAATAGTCGATTTTCTTAAGGATGGGGAGACAGGTCTATTTTGTGAAGTGAAGAATCCCAAGAGTATTGCACTTAAGGTTGAAAAATTAATTAAAGATAAGGAGTCTAGAGACTATATAGTTAAAAATGCTTTAAGTTTGGTTAATGAAAAATATCAGTGGAATATTGTTGCCAGCGACATGAAAAATAAGGTATTCTTAAGGGTACTATGAAAATTCTGATATCTACAGGTATATATCCACCAGATATAGGAGGACCAGCTCAATATGCTCGTAATCTCTATGAGACTTGGAAAGAACAAGGTCATGATGTGAAAGTGGCTGCGTATAGATGGGAAAGAGCTTTCCCCACTTTTCTAAGACATATACTTTTTTTCCTAAAGATTTTTAGAAAAGGATGGAATGCAGATATGATACTTGTTTTAGATACATGGAGTGCAGCCGTGCCAACTATGTATGCCTGTAAGCTAATGAGGAAGAAGTATATTATAAGAACAGGTGGAGATTTTCTTTGGGAAACTTATGTAGAGAGGACTGGAGATATGGTTCTCTTTAGAAATTTCTATGAATCATCATTAAAGAAATTTTCAAGAAAAGAGAGACTAATATATAGATTAGGAGGACAAGCATTAAGAAATGCTGCTATGATTATCTATAGTACTGATTGGCAGAGAAAAGTATTTGAAAAGGCATATGGTCTAAATGGTAATAGAAGTAGGATAGTTGAAAACTTCTGTGGGAAAAGGGAGGAACAAATTGAACCAGAAAACAGAGTATTTGTTGCTGGTACACGAGATTTGAAATGGAAGAACCTTGACCTACTCAAAAAGGCATTTAAGCTCGCTCAAAATGACATTAAGAATAAGGGATTGGAGGAAATTGAATTCGATACAACCAAAGCCGTATACGACAATTTCCAAGAAAGGATGAGGCGATCGTATGCTGTAATCCTTACATCAATAGGTGATATCAGTCCAAATATGATATTTGATGCCATAAGAGTTGGTACACCATTTATTCTAACAAAAGAGACAGGTATAGTAGATCGGGTGAAGGATTGTGCTGTATTTGTTGATCCGATAAACGAGAACGATATTAGAGAAAAGATAGTCTGGATGTCTGATGTGAATAATAGGAAGTTACAAGCAGAAAAGATAAGAAAGTTTGATTGGGTACATACTTGGGAAGAAATAGGTAAAGAAATTCTTTCACTATATGCAAAACTATAATACTGAATATAAAGACTACTCTAAACACATTGTAGTAATGATCTCAACTGATCAACTCATTTTTAATGAGAATAGTGCAGTTAGATTAAGAATGAAGGAATACGCTAAACAATATAAAGAACTACATATTATTATCTTTTCAAGAAGAAAGATACCACAGCAAAAGATATCAGATAACTGTATAGTGTATTCAACTAACTCACTTTTAAGATGGAATTATGTTTCTGATGCATGTAGGATAGGAAAAAGAATAGTTAAAGATACATTAAAGGTTGATCCACTATTAGTAACATGCCAAGATCCATTTGAAACTGCTCTGGTGGGAAAATGTTTAGCGAATTTGAAGAGAAGTTCTGAACTAATGATTCAAATTCATACTGATCTATATAGTCCATATTTTGCTAGGATTTCTGTATTGAATCGTATAAGACTTTTTATTGCTCACTTCACAATTCCGCATGCTCAGGTCATAAGAGTGGTGTCTAAAAGAATAGCTGATTCATTGATAAAGAGAGGGGTAGATTTCAATAGGATTGTGGTTAAGCCGATAGATACTCAAATCAACACCACTCAATCATCTTTTGACCTGAGACAAAAATATAGTCAATTTAGTAAGATAATCCTAATGGTTTCAAGACTAGAATCAGAGAAGAATATACAAATGGCTATTGATGCATTTGCTATTGTAAAAAAGGAAATACCTCAAGCCGGGTTAGTGATAGTTGGATCAGGTAGGGAAATGAATTATCTTAAGAGACAGGTAATGAAGCTTAGATTGGAAACTAGTGTTATCTTCGAGGGTTGGCAGACAAATTTGTCTCCATACTATATGGGAAGTGATATCATGCTTGTAACTTCGTGGTATGAGGGCTATGGAGTCGTATTTAAGGAGGCACAGGCAGTAGGTCTAAAGATTGTATCCACTGATGTTGGTATTGCTCGAGATATAGATGCAATTATTGTGACTTGGGATAAGTCAGATATAGCCAGAGGAATCCTAAAAAACATATGAACACTATAATCAAATACCTCATATCTGGCGGCACAGCAGCATTAATTGATCTTATCCTACTTCATAGTCTAGATAATCTACATTTAAACTATATTATCAGTGTTAATATTGCTTTTGTATTTGCATTCGTGGTGAGTTTTACGCTTCAGAAATATTGGACATTCAATGACCCCCACAATAGAGGTCTAAGACAGATAACCGTGTATTTTATTGTGTCATTAGTTAATGTCTTTATCAATACTATATTGATATCCCTAATATTAAAATTCTTTGTATATGATCCAATTTTCTTCCTCAAACCAGTTGTTATCGCACAGATAATATCAGGAGCGGTTGTAGCCATAGAATCATTTTTAATATATAAGTTTTTCATTTTCAAGAAAAAAGAATATAACTCTGGTGGAGTACGAATACTCATTGTCACACAGAAGTTAGATATTAATGATGGATATTTTGGTTTTTTCCATGATTGGGTTTTGCGCTTTGCTCGTAATTGCTCAAAGGTAACTGTCGTTGCTCTTGAGGTCGGTGAATATCATTTACCAGATAATGTTAAAGTACTGAGTCTTAAAAAGGGTTCAAAGATTGAATCCTTAAAACTACTATGGTCATACAGCATTTCTGAGAGAAATAACTATGACACTGTATTCTGTCATATGAGTCCAGTATATGTAATAACCGGCTGGTTAGTATGGACCATGATGGATAAGATGGTGGTACTTTGGTATGTGCACAGATCAGTAGATCTTAAGTTAAGGCTAGCTCATTTGATGTCAAGAATTATATTTACTGCAACTCCAGAAACCTTCAGAATTAAAAGTAATAAGGTGAAATACATGGGTCAGTCAGTCGATCTAGATAGGTTCAAAAAACCACCAGGTGGTTCTATCGAGGTATCACCAGTATTAAAAATTATTACAGTTGGAAGAGTAACACCTATCAAGAATCTAGAAATTCTAATTGATGCTGCTAAGATTATAAAACTTAATAATATACCGTTTAATATTAGTATAGTTGGGGAACCGGTAGTTCAATCCGATTTTAAATACAAGGATATGATTGTTAAAAGGATAAAAGATGGTGATTTGATGAATGAAGTTGTATTTCTAGGATCAATATCAAATAAAGATATACCCTCATCGTATTGGAAAAATGATATATGCGTTAATATGGCCCCTACAGGTGGTCTAGATAAGACTGTTTTGGAAGCAATGGCCTCCAGTATGCCAGTAGTGGTATGCAATAGAGCCTTCGAGAAACATATAGGAATATATGAAGATGAGCTGATTTTTAATGAAGGTGACGCGTCTGATTTAGCAAAAAAGATTCTTGAAGTTTATGTAAATAAGTCATATACGAAGATTGGAGAATATTTACGTAAGGCAGTGGAAGAAAAATCGAACTTAGATATTATGATTAGCACGATTGTTAAAGAGCTGAACTAAGTATAAAAGTATGAATACCGAAACGAAAGAAACGATAAAAAGGATAAGGACAAAAACTCTAATTGTTGGTGCTGGTCCTGCTGGACTTTCTTGTGCAATGGAGCTATGTAATGCAAAGGAAGATTTTATTGTTATAGAAAAACAATCTGCAGTCGGTGGTCTATCAAAGACATATACATTTAAAGAGGATAAATATATTTTTAGAACAGATAATGGCCCACATAGATTTTTCTCAAAAAATCCAAAGCTTTATATTTTTATCGAAAACATAATTAATGAAAAGTGGATCTCTGTTAAGAGACAGACAAGGCAATATATAGATGGAAAGTTCTATGATTACCCTATAAACTTCTTTCAGGCATTAAGAAATTTAGGAATACTGAAATCTATCAGTATGGGTTTTGACTATGTTTCTGCCAAGATTAAATATAGGGTTTTAAAATCACCAATAAATAACTTTAAGGATTATGTTTATGCTAACTTCGGTAAGGGTCTAGGGCAATTCAGTATGATTTACTATACGGAAAAGATATGGGGTATACCAGCTCATACAATACATCCAGATTGGGCAACACAGAGAATTAAGGGACTCAATCTTTTTAAGGTAATAGCTGATGCTGTAAAGCGACTATTCGGATTACACTCGACAAATTCTCCTAAAAGTTTAGTTGATACCTTCTACTACCCTCAGTATGGTACTGGTCTTATATATGAGACCATACTAAGTAAAATTAAGCAGGCGGGGTATAGGGTAATGCTAAACGTTTACACTAAAGAATTTATTCATAAAGATGGAAAGATTATCGAGGTTTTAATTAAGACCTTGGATGGTGACATGATTATTGAGTTTGATAATCTTGTAGAGACAATACCTCTACCTACTTTCGTAAATCTACTATCACCAAAGGTAGACAATTCTTTAATAGAATCTGCTAAGGCACTCAGACATCGTAGTCAGGTGTATATGTTTATAACTCTTGATAAGGAGTCAATTACTAAAGATCAATGGATATATTTTCCTGATAAAAAGATTCCTTTTGCAAGAATTAGTGAAATGAAGAACTTCAGTAAAGATATGTCACCAAAAGGAAAGACATCTATTTTTGTTGAGTATTTCTGTTTTGAAGGGGATGAAATATGGAATATGACTGAGAAACAGTTATTTGATACTACCATGATTCATTTTGAGAAAATGAAGTTTTTTCAGAAAAAAGATGTACGAAAATATTATTCAATTAAGCTTAAGGATGTCTATCCTATATATGATCTAGAATATAAGAAGTATTTAAATCACATTAAGGAATTTCTAAATAGTTTCACTAACCTATACTATATCGGTAGGCCAGGTAGGTTTAGATATAACAATCAGGATCATTCTCTTGAAATGGGTTTACTAGCAGCAAAGAGTATAATCGATGGTGTGAAGTATGATATTGAGAGTGTGGGGGAAGAAAAAGAGTATCAGGAATCTGGAAAATTATATGAAAAGGCTAAGTCGTAATATTGAAATAATTATAGCGGTCTCTCTCTGTGTGTACCTACCAATAGTTTTTGGTTTAATAAATTTAAAGGATAATAACCTTCCATTTGTAGGATCTGATGCGGTTGAGTATATGAAGTTATCAGAGTCCATATTAAACGGTGGATTCTATACTCAGGATGGAGTCAATCATGAAGTATTCCGTACTCCAGGTTATCCATTACTTTTGGCAATATCCAAGGGTGTATTTCAAACCTACTGGTCAATTATTTTTATACAATTACTATGTACTTTGGGTATATCTATACTTATATTCAAGATATGCCAAAAGATATTATCTAATAATTTGTCTGTATTTGCAGCAATACTTTTTCTAATTGAGCCGTCAGTGATTGTATATACAATCACAGCGGCTTCGGATATACCATTTACCTTTTTATTTATACTCTCAATATATCTAATGTTCTTTAGGAATGTATCTTATGGAAATAGCATATTATCCGGACTGTTGCTTGGATTGGCAACACTAATACGTCCAATTTCTCTATATTTTATACCTATTGCTCTAATCTCATATTTTGTTTTTAACTTTAAAAAAGAAAAATATTCAAAGTTAATATTGAACCTTCTTATATTGATCGTATTTAGTTCCCTAATACTTTTACCCTGGTTTGTCAGAAATTACAGATTATTTCATAAAGTAACACTATCTTCATTGCCTAGCTATAACCTTTTTCACTATAATCTTCCTGAGTACTACAGCTATACAAAGAATATTCATCCAGAGGAGGCAAGAGATATTCTTAAGCAAGATCTAAATTTTAAAGTATTGAATGATGATGAATTAAGGAGGGGTGAGTATATGGATATACTTGGTGACATTTCATCAACACATATAAAAGGTAATTTTGTGGGATATACAAGATTTCATTTACTTAAGACAATACCATTCTTCATTTCTTCGAGTATTAAAAATGCTTTTGTTATGAAAGATGCAATTCTTGGTGTTACGGAGAGTAATATTAAGTACCACAATATTAGTAGTGAAATACTGAAAGGGAATATTAAAGAATTATTTAGAATATTAAAATCAGAATGGTTATTTTTTATAGAGAGAATAATCTGGGGTATTCTTCTGATTCTTGCTCTATGCTCTGTGTTTATAAAAGAAAATAGAAAAATATCTGTACTTTTCATTACTATAATCATGTATTTTGCCATTCTTACTGGACCAGTATCATATGTTAGATATAGACTACCGATACAACCATTTTTAATAGTTTTGACAGTTGTCACCTTAAAACAAATATATAGAAAATTGACATATCATGTTTGATGATGTATATTAAGTCTGGCTTTAGCCAGAAAGGAAGGTTTACATGAACCGTTTTCTACAATCTCTGACTTCCTTGTGGAGGTCAGAGGATACTGAAAACCGGATACTAGCTTCCGAGGTCAGTCTGATTGTACCTCTAACTTATGGGACATTGAGTACCCATTTAACTGACGGTACAAAGGCAACGACAGAAATTGCGCTACAGTTTTTACGAGAGGTGCCTCGCTCGTATATAATGTATTGTCCGTGTTCTCATCCACACGGAGATGGTGGTGTGTACGAAAAACACTACCGATCTCTCGTGCTGTGGAGATGTTCACGTTACATCGTCGGACCAATGGCGGACAATACCGTCGACGAAGCACTGAAGATCCGAGATGCTCTGAAAGCTAAGGGTCTCAATCCTGTAACCATTCTTCTTGTGTCCGGGGAATGGCATTCAAGGAGCGCACGATATGTTTGGGGTAAGGTGTTCCCAGACTGCGAAATACTCGTCACTTGCATAGGACACTTCAAGGAGGTTCAAGTGAACCATCCCCTCGACAACCAACGGTCAGTGTTTCGTTGGATCATGGCTAATGTTCTCCGACATTTAGCTCTCAGAATCCTGCCACTTTCAGTGGTTAGGAGAATCAATCACAGGTCAACCTGATCTGTGTCTTGTGCCGCCCTTGCGGGCGGCATTTCTGTTGTCCGTATACATGACTCCATGTTAGTATGATTCACATATGAAAATTCACTATTTTGGTGCAGACTACCCACCAACAGGTGGAGGGATATCAACATATTCATTTGAATGGATAGAAGCAGTGTCAAGGCAAGATCAGGTTGAGGGTATAAAAGTTTTGATATTTGATAATAAAAATCCAAGAGAAGAAATCTTGGGTGAAAAGATAAAGATAAAGACTGTAAGTGGTATAAACTTTTTCTATGTCGGCCTAAAGGTCTTTCAGAGATTCTGGTCTATGGGGGATTTTGATATATTCCATTCATTCAATCTTTTCCCTGTAGGTTTCTGGGTTGTATTTTGGGGTAAGGTTTTTAGAAAGAAGACTATGGTATCTTTCTACGGCACTGATGCTAATGATACATCTGGCAGTTTTAAAACTTTCTTTCTAAAGAAATATACCTTTAAGAATACTAGTAGCATGATAACAATAAGTGAATATACAAAGCAGGCTACATTAAAGAAATATGGTCTAAATGAAGAATACATTAAAGTTATATATCCTGTAGTACCTTCTTCACTCCTATATCAAAATCAGGGTGATGATCAAGAAATACGAAAGATGTATAATTTGACTAAGGATGATTTCGCTATCGTCTCTGTTTGCCGTTTGGTGAAGAGAAAGGGAGTAGAGTTTCTGGTGCGTGCATTGGCACAAATTAAAGACCCAAATATTCATCTTTTTATAATTGGTAATGGTAAGGAAAAGGAGAATTTAGTTAAGTTGGTATCTGATTTTGGTTTAGAAAAAACTGTACATATACTTGGTAAGGTTCAAGATATTATTCCTTTCTATAAAGTTGCTGATGTTTCTACTTTGGTATCGTATACGATTGATGATGAGGGTGACTTTGAAGGTTTGGGACTTGTTCTTCTAGAAGCACAGTCGTACGGAGTTCCAGTAATTGGCTCAAGGAGTGGTGGTATACCTGAAGCATTTGAAGATGGGGTTACAGGTATTGTTGTTGAACCTCGTAATATTGATGATATAGCTTATGCAGTATTGAAGATGAAAAATGATAGAGAATATACAAAGTCTTTGTCAAAAAATACTAAAATATTTCTCGAATCTCGATTTGGCATCAAAAATACAATATTAAGATATATAGAGCTTTGTTCTAGCCTGTGATATAGTATTTCCTATGAAAATAGCGGTTATATTGCCGATTGAAAAGAGTGACTATTTGGCAAACACTGTTGTCGATGGACTGATCGATCTTCAGTCTGAACAATTAGATCTAGATTTTGTGGTTACAACAAAATACCCAAGTCCAATCGATCTATCAAAGTACGAGAAAAGTGAAGATGATTTCGTAAGTTATGCCAATACATCTGATCTCGTGATACTTTGTTGGGGTAAGGGTAGTACAAATTTTAATCTTGCAGAGAAGATAGGTGCATGGAGTAAGACGGTATTTGTTGATGGTTCTGAACTAGGAAAAAATAATAGATTTGATGCTAAAATTATTGATGATGTACAAAGTGGAGTCTATAAGGGTAATGGAGCAATAGACTATAATATGCTATCAAAGTGCAAGCTATACTTCAGAAGAGAGAGGCCATATATAAGTAATATCATTCCTTTCCCTTTTGGTATAGAAAGGAGATACCGTGTTCATTATGATAAGAATTTAAAAAGAGATATAGACTTCACATGCATATTTGGCCAAGATGAATACCCAATACTAAGAAGACAAGTACAACAATATCTAAAAGAGTTTTGCAGAAAGAATAATTTTATCTGTAAAACAGAAAGGACAGATGGTTTTAATTTTGATGATAATAGCAAAAGAGCGGGTAGAGATGAATTCTATAAAATCCTAGCAAGAACTAAGGTCGGTATATCAATAGGTGGAGGAGGTTTTGATACTGCTCGTTTCTGGGAAATACTAGCTAGTGGTGCGCATTTAATGACTGAGAAGATTAGTATATACAATGATGGCAGTAGATTTGGATATAGAAGTATTACTGAATTTGAATCATTAGAAGATTTTAAGATTAAACTAGAAAAAGTTGCTAGTATGCTCAGTGAAGCTACTCCAAACGAGGTTGAGTATCAATCAATTATCAACAGTCACTCAACTAAATCTAGAATGAAAGAGTTGTTGCTATCTTTTAATGCCGCACAATGATTAACACATGTCATATTTGTAATAGTAATACCAATCCTTTTTTAAAGAAGGATGGTTATAATCTATATAAATGTAGTAGATGTGATTTGGTTTATATGAATCCATTACCTAAACCTGATTTTTTAAAGAAGGATGTATATTCTAAAGAATCAGGCTATCAAGGTAATAAAGCAAATGACCTGACGACAACAAAACCAGATAAAAAGACAAGGGATATATTAAATTATTTAGAAAAAAATAATATAAAGGGTAATCTACTAGATGTCGGATGCTCAAATGGGGAATTTATGTATCATGCATACAAAAGAGGCTTTGAAGTCTATGGAGTAGAGTTAAATAGTGGTACCGCTGATATCGGTATAAAACATGGTTTAAAAATATTTAAAGGGATATTAGATGATGCTAAATACGAAGGTAACTTTTTTGATGTAATATTTCTCGGTGATGTTATAGAGCATGTTCTTTCACCAAAAGAATTTATGGAAGAATGCAGCAGAATACTAAAACCAGGAGGTCTTGTTATTATATCCACACCAAATCTAGATTGTGCTTGGGCTAAGGTAACTATTTCTTTAAATAAGGTATTTAAAATTCCATGCTCATCAGTTACGCCACCGTATCATACTTTTCAATTCTCAGAGAGTAATTTAGATACGTTTCTTTCGTCTCTGAATTTTAGTAAAACTTCAGTCTGGTTCTATAAACCACCAAGGTTAATGTATGAATTAGGTTCTCTACATCTACTTAAGAGATTTAAGAATAATAAAAATATATTAAATCTAATATTTATGATATTTGCCTTTACCCTGTATTCAGTATTGTATGCAATAATCGTGGGTACAAGGATTATGAGAAGAAGTGATTTTTCAATGGTTGCTGTATATAAGAAAAATGAATAAGAATTTTTTAAAAGTATATATTGGTAGATTAATTGATAATCTCGAATACTTAGAGATACTTAATCCAAATTTAGGCTTTAAAAAAAGAAAGAATATATTTGGTGATCAAGATATATTTGATGACATTGCACAACCTTTTGTTGAGATAGTAAATAATGTAGAAGAGGCAGATTATATACTTATACCGCATAACTATTTCAGATTAAAAAGTAACAAGGAATATTTAGATGAATACATTAACCTATCATTAAAGTTCTCTAAAAAAATAATCATTTTTGCCATAGGTGATTCAGCTGAGGATATTGATATACCAAATTTAATAATCCTACGTATGTCTAGGTACAAGAAGGATAAAAGAGATAATGAAATTATCATCCCTGCATATGCTGCAGATCTGTCATATGGCAGGGAATTATTATATAGAGATAAGGTTACTACTCCCATCGTAGGTTTTTGTGGTTGGGCAAGTGTGACAGGAATAATACAAAGAACTGTCTTTGTGGTAAAAAATCTATTTCTACTACATGGTCCATATAGGCAAGGTTTGTATTTCAGAAAGAAGGCCATTGGTATGATTCGTAAATCAAAGATAGTTATCCCTAATTTCATCATTCGATCTTTCTATAGTGCTAATCAATCAACTATAAAGCTTGATCCAAGATCGGCGAGAGAAGAGTATAGAAGCAATATTATCAATAGTGATTTCATTCTTGCTCCAAAGGGAGATGGAAACTATTCAGTAAGATTCTTTGAGACATTAAGTTTGGGTCGTATTCCTGTACTCATCGATACAGATTGTAGTCTTCCACTTGAGGATATATTAGACTATTCAAAGTTTATGATCAGAGTTTCGTATAAGGATATTAAAAATATAGATAATTTTATATACGATTTCTATAAAAATCTAAAACCTGATGAATGGCTAAATATTCAAAAAGAGGCAAGGAAAGCATTTGACCAGTATCTAAGAATTGATGTATTCTTCAGGTATATATTCTCATATGAAAATCCTATACTTAGCAAATATTAGACTACCTACTCAAAAAGCCCATGGTGTTCAGATAATGAAAACATGTGAGGCTATGGCGAGAAATGGTGCTGATGTAACTCTGTGTGTTACAGGAAGACATACTGACGTAAAAGAAGATCCATTCACATACTATAAAGTTGAGAAGAATTTTAATATTGTGTACGGATATTGTCCGAATCTAGTAGCTTTTGGACGAATAGGGTTTATTCTAATGAATATAATATTCTCCCAAAGTGCTGCACATTATGTATGGAAATTAAAACCCGATATTGTATATTCTCGTGACGCCTTCCTTCTTTTTGATCAGTGGCTCTGGCCGCAGAAGAAAGTATTAGAAGTCCATGATGGTAAATGGGGGATAATGTACAGATTAATGAAGATTTCCGGTATTGTCGCTATATCAAATGGATTAAAAAATTACTATGCTAAAAAAGGAATTAAAAATATTATAGTAGCTCATGATGCTGTAGATTTAAAAGAATTCGAGACTAGTGAAAGGGCAGACTTGGGATTTGGAAATGATAAGAAGATAGTGATGTATATAGGTCATTTGTATGGTTGGAAGGGACTCGATTCTTTTCTCGGTGCTTCATCATATGTTAACGAAGCACAATTTGTTGTTATAGGTGGTACAGAAAAAGAAGTTAACGATCTTAAGATTAAAAATCCAAACGTAATCTTTTTAGGATATAAACCATATAATGAACTTCCATGTAATCAAAAAGCCGCGGATATTCTTGTTATTCCAAATTCAGGTAAGAGTGATATTTCTCGTTTGTACACCTCACCTTTAAAAGTTTTTTCATATATGACAAGTGGCGTACCTGTGGTCGCTTCTAATCTACCTTCACTTCGAGAGATATTGAATGATGATAATGCATATTTTGCTGAAGCAGATAGTGCATTAAGTTTTTCTGAGAAAATTAGGTATGTACTTGAACATCGAGATGAGGCTTTGCTAAAAGCAAAAAAAGCGCAGGAGGATGTAAAGAAATATAGTTGGGATAATCGTGCTAAAACTATAATATCTTTTTTAAATGATCAGCTAATCTAATAGCAAGGGCGCATATGGTGTATGTGGGATTAGCACAACCACTAGTTGGGAATACTGACCCACTACAGATGTATAGGTTGTTTGTTGAATATACTTTTAGATTTTCATTTACAACTGATCTGGTTTTATCTAGACCCATAATTGTTCCTCCTAGATGGTGACTGGCTTCAGAGTTTACTGGCCAGACCCCCACTTTATCTATATCACTTTCCAATATACCAATTTCTCGGTTTCTAATTTCTTCTGCTAGTACTCTATGTAATTCTATTACTGAGCGCTTATCTAGATCAGATAGATTAAGTATGACTTTGGGCACTCTAATGCCATTTGTGTCAGTTTTATCATCAAGTATGATACGATTCTCAGCTCTCGCTTCCATTTCCATAAAGTTTCTAAGACGAATACTTATAATGGGTACAACCTTATTCTGGAATATTCTGTGATAACCATACGATATGACTTTTGGAGCATCTATGACAATTTTATATATTGCAGTAAACCAGTTAAATTTAATATCCTTTCTTCTTGTATCGCCTGTCTCATTCCAGTCTCTGAGTCCAACTATTTTTCTCTGCATTTTTTTCCACCAATCAAGAAGGTAATTAAGTTTCTTTGATATAGCTATTATTTCTCTTACACCAGCACTATCAGTCCAAGGAAATACTGGTTCTAGTCTTACATAACTATTTAAAACCCCTAACGATTTTTGTAATTCTTCGGTAAGTGATATACCAGCAGATCGTGCCCATCCAGAATGTAAATACCCAAACAAGTAAGTTAAATCTTTAACTGGTTTATTGAGTTTGATAACCCCATAGTTATTCTTAGGATGATTGGTTATATATCTTCCTACTTGATCATTTTCATTACCAATATTTGATGTTAGTAGTAGTCTTGTGCTTTCTATTCCACCAGCGGCAACTATAAAAATTTTAGATTTAATGCCGTATGTATTAGACTCACATTTAACTAAAACTTCTTCAATATTATCACCATTTTTTTTAAGATTTATAACAGTAGAGTTTAAGAAAATATCGGCATTATTGCTATTAAATATATATTTGAGTTCCTTTGCAAAATTCCATGCTGGATCCTTGGCTATAAATATTTTTTCCTTGATCATCTTAGACTGTAGAGTAAAATCTGCATTCTTTTTTGCTTCATATATACCAATTTCATTGAATTCTTTTAGATCAGGGAATCCATAGTCCTTTGCTCTACGATAGTATTCATTTATCTCACTCTGTTGAATAGGCCATGTTGTTAAATCTATACTATCTAGTGGGGAAGATAGTCCAGACCAGGTTGTAGATGTACCACCAAATATTCTTTCTCTAGAAGAGTCACGTATTTTTATATCACCAATACTAACAACTTCTTTTAACCTATCGGTACTCTGATTTTTAGAAATACCTCCACTTTCTATTACGCAGATCTTCAAGTCAGTATTACTAAGTTCAGCTGCTATAGTCATTCCAGCTGGTCCCGAGCCGATTATACATACATCGTATGTCGTATCTATCTTTCCTTTAATACTCCCATGTATAGCCATGAAATGATTGTATTATAAAACTATGCTTGATACAATGAATTAAATCTATGATAACAGGCAAAATAACTAGGAGAAATCTTGATGAATTCCTTAAAAAACATGCAAGTGGGGCTAAAATTATCGATATAGGTTCAGGTAATTCTTCGTATAATCGCTTTTTTCCTAACCGTATTTCTGTTGATATCGATCCTAATAGAGAACCAGATGTTGTAGGTGATGCTCATAATCTTCCTTTTAAAGATGGTGAAGTTGAAGCTATTCTATCAACTGATGTGTTCGAGCATTTAAAAGATCCTGTGAAAGCTGTATCAGAAATGAAGAGAGTGCTGAAGAGTGGGGGAAAGGTAATTTTTGCTACTAGATTTATTTTTCCAATCCATGATTCGCCTAATGATTTTTGGCGCTTCACAAAGTATGGTCTTAGAGAGCTTTTTAAGGATTTCGAAATAGAGTCACTTGAATCTGAAACAACCAACTTCACAACACTAGCAATCCTTCTTCAGCGTATGGGCTATCAAACAAAGATGTTTTGTAACAAACCTGCAAAACTTGTACTTTTTACAATCGCAAAGATACTTACCCATATGAATTGGTTAATTAAAGAAGAGTACGGTGATATAGCCAGAAAAAATACTGAAGATGGTGCGCTAGCAAGTGGGTACTATATGATTGCAAAAAAGAGATGAAAATACTTTTAATTTCACTTACAAATAATATAAAAAGTGGTGGGGGAAATCTCACTCATGAACTATGTATGTATTTAAAAGGTAAGGCAGATTTTACTCTGCTCCTACCAGAAGATGAAACAAGATACGAATACACAACATATCCAGTCGAATACATACTACCTAAATATATTTTTAGTACTAGAACTCCTAGATTTCTAAAATATCTATTTTTCAAATATAAAACTGATGCAGATTTAATTCATTCCGTTTTTGAATTCCCATATGCTATCATCGCAGCAAAAATAGCAAAGGATAACAATATACCACTATTGATCGGTCTTGCAGGGACATATGCTGTTAAGCCACTCATGTATTTCCCAGATAATTTCTTTTTAAAGAAGGCATATAATCAATCAACAAAACTTACAGCAATAAGTAAGTTTACAGCTGATATGGTTCAGAAGTTTTCAAATACCAAGGTACCAATTGAAATCATTCATTGTGCTGCAAATTTCAAAAGATTTTCTGCAATGAATGATATAAGTGATTTAAAGAAAAAGTATGATGGTAAAAAGGTTTTAATAACAGTGGGTGCTCTGAAGCCAAGAAAAGGTCATAATATAGTTCTAGAGGCACTATCGATTTTAAAAAAGGAAAGAAATGATTTCCACTACATTATCATCGGAAACAATGAAGAAAGAGGAGTATATATGGATAATTTACATAGAATTATTAATGAAAATAATCTAAAAGATAATGTTACTTTTGCAGGATCAGTGAGTGATGAAAATATAACGAAATATTTTCAACTCTGTGATGCATATATTCATACTCCAGTTATGACACACTGGAACTTTGAAGGCTTTGGGATTGTATATCTTGAAGCAGGGGCGGCACATAAACCAGTTATTGCTTCAAATTCAGGTGGTACTTTGGATGCTGTGGTGCCTGATAAGACAGGGATAGTGGTAGTTGAGGGGGATATCCAAGCTACATATGAGGCGATAAGAAAGATATTTGATAATCCAGATTATGCAAAATCACTTGGTGATGCAGGATATGAGTATGCAAAAGAACATACTTGGGAAAAAATTGGAGATAAGTTTATGAATTTATATAAAGACTGTATAAAAAAAGAAATATGAAAATAGTTATTCTTTCAGATGATTTTCCTCCAAAAAGTGGTGGTGGTGCGGCTATCATGGCCCACATTCATGCAACCACCCTCTCTTCTAGGGGTTATAGTGTTACAGTTATTACAACAGTTGAAAATATTAAGGATGTTGGCGAGGTATTTGTCGATGGTATAAAGATTATAAAACTATATTCTAAGTACCATCCCCGTTTTAGATCATACCTCTCTCTATATAATCCATTTTTGATATTTAAAATATCTAAAATATTAAAATCAGAGAATGCGGATATTGTTCATGCTCACAATATACACTCACATATTTCATATCATGCTTTGTCTATAGCTAAGAAATATTCAAAAGCACTTTTCGTAACAATACATGATTCGATGCCATTTCACTATTCAAAACTTTTTCCACGATACCCATATCATTCAGATACACAAAGCTATATAGTTTCTTGGAAAACTCAATTGAAAGATTTCGGTATACGATTTAATCCTTTTAGAAATATATTAATCAGATATTACCTGAGAATCCCTGATAAGTTAATTGCAGTTAGTGAGGCTTTGAAAAAAGCGCTGAATGATAATGACATAATGAATGTTGAAGTTATTAATAACGGTATAAATATAAAAAAGTGGGAGATAGATTCCGATTCCGTTGAAGGTTTTAAGAAAAGATATAATCTGACAAATAAAAAGGTGATACTGTTTTGTGGAAGGTTGAGTCGAGCAAAGGGTGGTGAGGTTTTGATAAAAAGTATGCAAGCCATATTAAGTAAAATACCCAATGCTGTATTGCTCATTGTGGGCGAAAAAACCCCTGAAGTTTCAGGTAATGATAATTACCTCGTATTTACGGGTAAACTAAGCAATAAAGCCCTTATAGAGGCTTATGGAGCCTCTAATCTACTAGTATCACCATCCCTATGTTTTGATTGGTTTCCTACTGTTAATTTAGAGGCTATGGCTATGAAGTTACCTGTAATTACTACTTGTTTCGGAGGTGGTAGGGAAGCGGTAAAAGATGGTGTAACTGGTTACGTAATAAATCCCTACCACCCAAACGAATTGGAGAATAAAATTATATTGATTCTAAAAGATAATATTATTTCACAAAAACTTAGCCAAGAAGGATATGAAAGAGTGAAAAAAGAATTTGATCTAGACAATTACGCAAATAAGATTATTTCTTGTTATAATAAATTTATATAATATGAAAAAAGTACTGATTACCGGAGTTGCCGGATTGTTGGGTTCACATTTCTCAAGATATCTATTAGATAAAGGTTATGAGGTTATAGGTATCGATAACTTATCGGGTGGGTATAAAGAATATATTGATCAAAGGATGGTAAAATCAAAAAGATTCTACAATATCGACTTAGTAGATAGTACTAGTCTTAATAGAATCTTTAAAAAGCATAAACCGGATTATGTGTATCACTTTGCTGCATATGCGGCAGAAGGGCTGTCACCATTTATTAGAAACTATAACTATACAAATAACGTAATATCTTCAATTAATATAATTAATAATTGTATTAAATATGATATTAAGAAATTAATATATACATCATCAATGGCTGTCTATGGAAAAGGCAAGCCACCATTTACTGAGGATCAGTTACCAAATCCAATAGATCCATATGGAATTGCTAAATATTCTGTAGAGATGGATATTAAGCAAGCGTATGAACAGTTTGGATTAAACTATACAATAGTTAGACCTCATAATGTTATAGGTATATATCAAAATATTTGGGATAGGTATAGAAATGTGATCGGTATATGGATAAGAAAAATATTGGCAAAAGAAAATATTACTGTTTTTGGTGACGGTAATCAAAAGAGAGCCTTTTCAGATATTAAATACTACATGTCTCCATTCATGAAATTAATGAATACGGGTGATGGGGAAATATTTAACATTGGAGCAGATCATGAATACAAGATAAAAGATATGGCTAAGGTGGTTTCAAAAGTTGCAAATGAGTTTGGGTATAATCCTGGCATAGACTTCCTTGAAAAGAGACATGAAGTTAAAGATGCATACTGTAATCACGATAAAGCAAAGAAATATCTTGATTTTAAGGACGGAACAGATATAGAATCAACTATAAGAGAAATGTTTATCTGGGCAATGAAACAGCCAAAGAGAAAGACAAAAGATATGAAATACGAGGTAGATAAAAATATATATAGCTTTTGGAAATAATATGAATTTTGATAATACAACATTTTACGATAAGGCGAGTGGTGAATATTCAAACCGAAGATATAAGTCGGGTACTAATAGTTACATTCAATTCTTCTTCAAGAGAAGACTTTCGCTGACAATTGATATATTACAAAAATATATTTCAGGTCGAACTAATCTTTTATTACTTGAGGTCGGTTGTGCTGATGGAATAGTTATAGAAACTATTGATTCAAAATATCCAAATAACTTCATAAAGTATACTGGCACTGACATCTCTCCAGAAATGATAAGGGTGGCTTCAGAGAAAAATAAAAATAGTAAGATAAGCTATTATCTTAAGAATTCAAGTGAGCAGGGTGAATTTGATTTTGTTCTAGCTATAGGCTTTTTAAGTCCAGGTATATTTGATCGTGAATTCAATTATATTAAAAAGTTTTTAAAGAAGGGTGGAATAGCTATAGTCTCCATGGCATCAAAAGATTCCATATATACAAAGATTAAATTAAGAGATCAAGAATATTCAAAAGACTATTGGAACCATGATAAGTACAGGGAGTTTTTACAAAAAGACTTTGATATCCTCAACGCTGAACCATGTGGTCTATTTATACCAAAGCTTTGGTCAATACCTGTATTAGCTAGAATAGTTCAACCAGTACTTGAGAGTATACTAAAATATATAATCCCAAATCTATTTCATGAGAAGCTTTATGTTCTTAGACGCAAGTCTTAACTGACTATATGTCTTTGGAAAGTTTGATTTAAAAAACCACAGTACCTTCTGTCCTATCCTAGAGTTAATACCAAAGACCTTTTTATACACAACATCATCTGCAATATTATTAATTAATACTGATTGAGGGTGGTTGAGAGGGAAGATCATTTCACTAGTCTCCATATTATCAAAGTTTCCTTTCTCCCTTCTTGAGTGTGCTGCTCCATTACCAAATCCAATATTTTTAATTAGATTTTTATTGGGAGTTATACATAATCCGTCTTCCTTCATGCATGTATATGTCCAAGCCACATCCCAAGTCGTTAATTCATTTCTATACATGCGATCAAATAGGTATTCAAAATACTCTACAAGTACAGGTTTCTTCAATACCTTTAATAGTACTCTATCTTTCTTGACCCTAGGCCAATCTTTCATATTTACATCATATTTATCCCAGGCTCTTTTCCATGTGGCCCATCCCCAGATTTGTGCAATATTTGAGAAATAGTAGCTTGGATTATCTGCATTTTCTTTCTGCATATTTAATCCACTTATATGCATAATTTTATGATCATCCTTATATTTTTCTAATAGATTTTGGCAGTACGTAAAAAAGGATTTATTTGGTAGGCAATCATCCTCTATGATTATTGCCCTATCAACATTTTCAAACACCCAGCTTATACCACTCGATACTCTACTCTTACAACCCATATTGATATCTGAGTAATTTCTTCTAACATTGCATGGCCAATCAATATTTTTAACAATTTCTCTAGTTTCATTGCATAGTTTAATTTCATCATTATTTCTACCGCCATCTGCAATTATTAATAGGTCAGTCGGTTTTATCTTACGAATCATTTCAAATACCCTAGATGTTTCTTCTGGTCTTCTAAAGATTATAAAAGCTATGGGGGTATTAAATTTATCCATGGAATATTGATCTATATCTTCCAATTAAATAGTGCTGTATCATCATACGTCTACGTCCTCTATAATGCTTAAATATTACCATCTTATCTTCGTTATTTAAATTATTCTTGTTTACAAAAGATACGGTAATATTTTTAAGTATGAAAAGTGCCTTAAGAAGATTTTTCAAAGAAGTTTCTTTATCCGGTTTCTTTACTATCATTATTTTAACAATATCGTTAAAATCATTTCTAGTTAACTCAATATATTTTGTTATATTTCTGTATACAATATTAATTGCATTAGCATAAACAGTTGGTTGAGTTTTCTCACTACCAGTTATGGAACTACAGTGTATTCTAAGTTTGAATAATACCTTTGGGACATTTGCACACACCAACTCTTTTTGAGGGCGCGTATACATTTCGAAGTCCTCAGAGTGTATGTATTCATTACTATAACCACCATATGACCTCACTTTTTCTGTTCTAAAGAATATAGAACTATGTAACATAACGTTATTAAAAATAAATTCATATTTAATTGCAATTGGTTTTGTTGGATTACGACTGGTTTTAATGTATTTACCGTCATTGTCTATGCATTCAGTCCAACTCCCTACAACATCAATATTAGGATGATCTTCCATAAACCTATATTGAATTGCAAATCTCTCTGGCAGGGCAATATCATCATGATCTAATCTAGCAATATACTTGCCAGAGGCAATTTCTAAACCCTTGTTTAGTGAACCAATTAATCCTAAGTTTTTTTCATTATTAATTATTTTAATTCTCTCATCTCTATATGATCTTATGATTTCTTCTGTTCTGTCTTTAGAACCATCATTTACAATGATAAATTCGAAATCACTTAGGGTTTGATTTAATATGCTCTGTATAGCTTCACTAATATATTTCTCACCGTTGTATACAGCCATCAATACTGAAATTTTTATATTTTTATCCATGTTTCTGGTATTACATCTCTCGTATCTATAGATGAGTTACTAAACCACTTTTTTGGAGCAATAACCATCTTATCGTTATTAGTATTGAGCCATGCGCCCCACCAACTGAATGAGCTATTAGCGATTATATTGTGTTTACATTTACTCATTAGTATCAATTCTTCATAGTCTGGTATTGTAGATCTTTCATTTACATAAACAGTTGAATGGGGGAATTTAAGATTTTCTTTACACCACTTAATATCATCTGAGAAAACAAAGATTTTAATTACTCCACTCTTTGATACTTTTGATACTGCCTCAACATAATATGATTCACTACAAGTGCCATGAAATGCATTGGTTTTTGCTTCAGTTACATAATCTCCTCTTCTAACATGGAGAGAAATTGAATTTGAATTACTAATTTCTTCTAATATCTTCTTGGATTCTAGACTAAGCTCTTTTTTGAGTCTCAGGTCATCAAGGATTATTTCTCTGATATCCATAAAGTATTTCTCTGTTTGCCAGTACCCATTTATCCAAGTATCACCCTCAATTTTTAGTACCTCAGGGTCAAAAGAAAATTGTTTTTCGTTATAATCCAAAAAAATATGACCACTCATCTTGTCTATTGTTTGAGCTTTAATATTAAAGACATATAATGCATATTTTCTTTTGGTATCATCTGCATAGTGAGATATATCCAATACAAGATCGGTATCGTTTTGAATTGATAGTTTTCTTCCAATTGCATATTGGAATATTTGATTACCTAGACCACCACTTAGCTTTGTAACAATCATAATTTTGTTAAGTCTTTTTTTGAGGAGTAATAGTTCTCATACTCTACATTAGAATCATCTATAGGTCCAATAAATATACCTTTTCTACTATCAAATTCATATATCTTGTAATCAAAAGACTTTAATATATCGAATATATCTTTTGCAGCAATACCCATACCTTTCATTGGTATTTTAGATACTTCAAAAGAAATGATATCAATTTTTCCGCTACTTAATAGTTCCTTTGAGCCTAAAAGAATATCTTTTTCTGAGCCCTCGGCATCAATTTTTAGAAAATTAATACTTTGTATATCTCTGTTACTAGCAAAAGTATCAAGTTTAAAAGTTTTTACAATTTCCTCACTGATTGGTTTGGATTCCGTTGTGTCTGGTTTACCAAAAGAATTCCAGGCTGAGAAGTCTTTAGGAAATATATTTATCTTTTCTGCTCCATCTTTATCTTTTGCGGCTGCATTCACAACCTCCACATTCTCAACTCTATTGAGTGCAAGGTTTTCTCTAAGTTCCCATGAGGTATCTAGTACTGGTTCAAAAGCATATATTTTACCCACATTACCAACTATTTTACTCATATATACACTATGGGTTCCAACATTCGCCCCTATATCTATTACCACATCACCCCTTTTTAGTATTTTTGATATCGCTCTATACTCACCAACCAAGTATCTTCTAGAAATTAACTTTTCAAGAGGTTCATGTGCATATGGATACAGAACAAAACGCATATTATACTTATCCTTAAGTATTACAGGCTTGTTTTTGAATATTATCCCGCTAAATATGCTATTCCTTGCATATCTCTCTAGTACATTTCTCATTTTCCTTAACAGTTTCATATTAATATTGTAACATAGCTCTATGACTAAGATTATACCGAAGCCTCTAGATACTCTAGATATACTCGTTACTATTTTTAACCAGGAAGAGATAATAGAGAAAGTTTTATTTGGTATATTTAGAAATACTACTACGCCATTCAACTTAATTCTAATTTTTGATGGTTGTTCTGATAGAACTAAACCAAGAGCTCTGGCATATATTGATAGGGTTAAGCCCAAACTTCTTAAGGAGCTAATTACGAAAGATACACCAAATCTTTTTGAACTAAGGGCGAATAATTTTGGATTTAAGTTGGCAAAGAGTAAGTATTTAATCACTCTCCAAGACGATATGGTTATTGGTGAGTATGGATGGGAAAGAAGATTAACTTATCCAATCAGAGTATTTGATGATGTGCTAGGTGTTACTGCTCGTATCGCTGAGGATCTAAAGCCTATGGAGAATTGGAATCAGCAGTACATTAATCGTGTCGGTAGGGAATTGGGTATCCTATCGCGTGATATATTTGCTATAAGGGATACGATAAACAGAGGTCCAATTGCTTTCAGGGTGGATTACTTGAAAGAACTTAACTATTTAAACGATAGATATGCACCAGGTGCACTAGATGATCTAGAATTGTCACTTAGAGCATGGAAATTAAAGAAATGGAAGGTTGGAACTTTTTGGATAAAATACACATCAAAGCTGGAATGGAGTAAAGTAAATTCTTCAGATTCAACAATGAAAGCATGGGATTCAGCTAAAAGGAATGAGAGAAAAATAGTTGAAGACTTTAATGAATATATAGTATCCGGCATGAGACATGGTGAGGATCATATATTGGGTGAAAATAATATTGATTATGTAAAGGGAGGGGAAAATGTATGGAGTTCCTTGTATTGGTTTACAAAATATCCATTACGTCTTGATAAAAGAGTCATTTTTAATCGTTTAAAAGTAATTAGAAATAGATTAGTCGAAGCAATAAAATATCCGATAATGCGTTCTATACAATTAGTAATTAGTCCTGAATTAAGTGAATTGATCAAAGATGAGGGTTTTAAGAGGGGTATAAAAACATTTCTTGCACCTAAGTCAAAGCCTAGGTATATGACAATATGCATACCAACCCATGAGATGAAAGGTTACGATAAATTTCTTCGTCATAGTCTTGATGTGCTCGCAGGCCAGACATTTAAAGATTTTGATATTGTCATATCTGACCATTCAAAAAAAGATAATATTAAAAATATCTGTAAGGAATATTCTGACAGATTAGATATTCATTATTATAGAAATCCAAAAGGACCATATACATCTTCGGCAAATCTAAATAATGCGATAAGTAAGGCACGTGGAAAGATTGTAAAAGTTCTTTTCCTCGATGATTATTTGCATAGTAGTAAGTCACTACAAGAGATTGTAGATAATTTTGATCTAGAAAAAGATCATTGGTTGGTGACAGGAAGTGAACACACGCATGATGGTGTTAATTACTATATGCCATTCTATCCAAAATATCACGACGATATTCATTTAGGTATTAATACTATAAGTTCGCCATCTGTACTTACAATAAAAAATGACAAACCACTCCTTTTTGATAAAAGAATGATTTGGTTAATGGACGTAGACTATTATAAGCGTCTACATAATACATTTGGTCCTCCAAAGATATTAAATACTATTAATGTTGTTAACACTGTCGGTGATCATCAAGTATCCAATACAGCTGCAGGTAAACATATAAGGGGGCTGGAGTATCGCTGGGTATTGAAAAAACATAATGAAAAGAAACTATTAAAGGAATATGATTCTAGGGTTGTAACTAAAATTAATTTACCTAAAGTAACTCTTGTAGCTATAGGAAAAGAGAATAAGTATGCATTTGATGCGTCACAAGATGGGATAACCTATGGCAAGGTACTGTATAAGGATCATTTAAAATCAGAAGAACTATCTAAATATATAGATACTGATTTTGTTTTGAGTGTAAGCGCCAAAGGCTTCGTCTTGAGACCATATAAGTGGAAGGATGAATATATGAATTACGATATGATTGGTGATAATAATTTTTCTTTGAAGAGCGCAAAGTGTATTAAGGGTAATAGGGATATTAAAATTGCTCCCGAAGAAATATCCAGACAGTTCTATACTACAAAGAATTTCACTGATGACACTTTCGGTTTTTCTGGCGATTCAGTTGTATTACCAAAACTTTTCTTCCTTAAAAAATACTTAAAGAAAGTTAAGATTATATCTAAAATAAGAAGATGGGTGAGTATCCTACGCAAGGGTCATTAAAAACAGCCAGGGGAGTTGCCTCCCAACTGGCTGTGTGCTGCCTTAAGCAGCGGCTGCTGGAGCCATTGAGCGGACTCGTCTGACCCGCTCTGGCTTGTTAACTAATTCCCACCCATTTGTGATCATGTCCTCCAGGGTGGATTTCGGAACAGTCGTACGTATGGCAACCTTCGTCCAGTCCAGTTCATCAATCTTCACATCTGGAAGGAAAAGGTTTCCTCGTACAACCATGTCGTAATACGCTGTACCGGGGAATGGCGTAATGATCATGAAGTTGGCATTACTCAATCCAACATTCATATGACGGCGAGCAAGTTCAAAAGTCTCGTGGACCTCATCCAGAGTTTCGTCCGGATAGCCGAAGGTGTAATTGCCACCCACCTCGATCCCAAGTCTTTTCGATTCTTCAATGATACCAACAATGTCATGTCTCTCAAGACTCAACTTTCCTGTAGCGTACTTATTGATGATTCTTTGAGACCCTGACTCGACCGGGAGCATGAATTTTGTGAACCCTGCTTCCGCCATGAGTTCAAGGAGCTCCTTGTCTGCAACTAGACGACCACCTTCAGGTTTGCACATGTGGGCAATGTTGATGCCATTGACACCACTCAGTCTAACCTTTAGGTCGATGATCCTCCGGAATATGTCCATCGCTCTCCTCTTTCTTCCGAGTAGGGAATCATCCTCAAGGAAGAAGTGTTCAACTCTCAATGCCGCGAGAATATCCATCTCTCGCATGACCCGATCAAGGCTTTTGATACGAAGTGATCGTATATTACCTGAATCAGAGCCATCTCCTTCAAGTCCTATGTGGCAGAAGGTGCATTCGAATGGACATCCACGAGATGTCATGAGAGGTGCATACGCCACTGGCCTTTCCGCTGAAAATCCACCGCCATGAGGTCTGGCAATTTTCCAGTACCTTTCAAGTGGTAGTAGATCCCAAGCTGGAATCGGAAGCCGATCCAAGTCTTGTTCGACATATCGAGCTGGTTGGATACAAACCTTACCGTCTCGCTTACGTGCAACTCCGTGGATAGATGAGAAATCCCAGCTACCTTTTCGGAGTGTGTTGCCAATCTCGACGATCATTTTCTCCGCTTCGCTGAGGCAGATCAAGTCCACACCAGCATTGAAGAAAAGTTCCTGTTGCGACCTCGCATTTACTCCACCCGTTAAGATGAGTTTTTCAGGATACGTTTCCCTGATTGCCCTCACCACTTCTGTAACCATGGTTGTTTGGGCTGTGAAGATTGAACTAATGCCGATCACATCGTGATCATTGGCAATGCGGACAATCTCATCCACGCTTAGACCGACCCGTATCATTCCATTCGGAAGTTTTACATGCCGAAAGAATGTGTTTTGTACCTCGTGCGAATCATCTCCCACCGAGCAATCCAAGACTTTGACATTGAAGCCATTGTCTCGAAGAGCACCAGCGAGATATATTAGCCCGAGTGATCCTTCTGGCTTGACCGCACCGAAGCGCGGATCCTGCCTTTGTGGGGAGTATAGAAGCAAAAAACTAATCTCCCGGGAGTTCGTGGGGTGCATAATTCAAATCCATATAGAACTATTACATAAGCAAAATAATTTTGCAAAATACTAAATTCACCTAAATATTTTTTTAACAATATTTTTAATATCTTTAATATTCATCCTAATAGGGTATGAGATTATGCTATCGAACATTCTAGGTTGCTTTGATTGATCATAATCAATTTCACTTTCTTCAATAACTATGTTTTCACTATGCTTAATACCAGAATCAATATACTCTCTATGATCATTCTCAATATTCTTTATATTCTTTCTGATCGTACCACCTGTCTGCATAACAGAATCGTTAGATCTAGTTTTACCCCACTCGAGTCTGGAGATGTAATCTATCCAATATGCACCACATCTGAGTTTCTTCTCCCTCCATGCTCTCATACACAGATCAGCATCATCTAAATCAGATGGTGCATATTTATCATTTAAATAATTTATTGATGATAGATGTCTAACATTAAAGGCAATAGGTCCACGATTGATAGTATCTCGAACAGCAAAGATATTACGTGGTAGATTACCAAACTCTTTACCAGTCTTGTTTATAAAAATTTCTTGATCATTAAATTCATTTGTTTTTCTAAGATCTTGAGCTATACGTGAAGATACTGCAATAACATCATCAAATTTACGTAGAGGAAAAGTTAATCTCTTTTCCCATCCAAATTCATTTATAACCATATCATCTTGAAGCGTAATTAAATATTCTTCCTTTGCTTTCTTAAAACCAATATTATTAGCTCTAGTTTCAAATACATTAGCTGCATGATCAATTATTAAATCTTTAAGTAGGGTAGGTTTAAAACGTTTTATGTATCTTAAAGCCCTAGCTTCCGTTCTATCAGTACATCCATCGAAGATTATAATTAAATTGAATGGGGTGGTGGTGTTTTTAAAAATACCATATAACACTCTTTCAATTAGTTTCTCTTGATTGAAAATTGATAGTACTATATCCAACTTGTTGAGTGATTTGATCATAAGTTTTTAAAATCTAAATCATCCAATTTGTATCTTGATTTGATTATGTACAAGATAATATATCCTAAGCTCTTTTAGAGCAAGTGAGGTTTAATTAGACTTTTAATTATCCATAGGCTAGACTATACCAAATGGCACTACCTTCAATATTCAAAAAACCCATAGTATCTCTTTTAAAGAAGATTGGATTTTCAAATATAGAATCTGATGGAATAGTTACTTCAATTCGTACAGCTATCTATACAAGAGTTGGTCTTGAGAATGGTCCAACTAGAGAAAAGTGGATTGAAAAAACATTAAGAAGCATACCTTCTGGCAAGAGTATTCTTGATGCTGGGGCAGGAGAGTTGAAGTATAAGCCACTATGCAGCCATTTGAAGTATACGAGCCAGGATTTTGGTGGTTATGATGGTAAGGGTACAGGCGAGGGGAGTCAGATGGGTAATTGGGATAATTCAAAATTAGATATCGTCTGTGATATTGTTAAAATACCTGTTCCAGATAAATCATATGACGCAGTTATGTGTATTGAGGTATTTGAACATATTTCAGAACCAGCCTTAGCGGTTAAGGAATTTAGTCGCATATTAAAACCAGGTGGTAAGGCTATTATTACTACTCCATACTGCTCTCTGAATCATTTCGCTCCATTCTATTTCGCAAATGGGTATAGTAAGTACTGGTATGAGAAAGTTCTTTCTGAACATGGATTTGAAATAAAAGAAATAACTCCAAATGGAAATTTCTTTGAGTATATGGGTCAGGAAGTGAGAAATATTAAACATATGGCGCTTAAGTATTCTAAGGCTAATACAAAATGGTGGATTCTTTTTAGAATATCAGAACTTCTAATGTTGAGAGCTTTAAAGAAATTATCCCTAAAGGATACAGGATCAAATGAGACACTATGTTTCGGTTTGCATGTTGTCGCTGTGAAGAAGTAATTACCTATGAAAATATTCAATAGAATAAGTAAATCACTAATGTATCACTACGGTACTAAGAGAGCCAAGATTTTTGGTTTTATATATGAAAGGACGATATGGTATAAATCAGTTTCTCTTGTTGCTCATATATATCACTTCCTCACTCGCTCAAGATACGGGGAAAAGAAAAGCTTTGTTAAATACGAGAACGTAAAAAGGGTGGCGGTAGTATATTCAACGAGACACTTCAATCCTAAGGATGATAATAAACAGTACTCAGCTTCAATGATAGCTCGTCATATCTATAATACCTTTAAAGATAAGGAGATATTATATTTTGATCATAGTAGGGTAATTGATGAAATACCTAAGGTTGATCTGATTGTTGGTATAGTTAGTAAGAATTTAATTAAGCTAGCTAAGGCTAATCCACAAGCTGGTGTTATAGCTTTTCTAGTTAATTGTCATCCTTTGTTTAGACTTAAAACACTTGTTAATGAGTGTATTTCCTTGAAAAAGAAACTACCATTCTCGGAATACGTATCACCATTTCTTTTCTTGAATACAGTTAAATATGTTAATAGGTTTATGTTGGTTGGTAATGATTTCGTTAAGAAAACTTTTACAGACTATGGAGTACCAACTGATTTGATTACCATAATCAATACTGGAGCAAATGAATTACTTTCACCAAATATAGAACTTAGACCAAAAGATAAGTTACGAATAGTATATGTTGGTAGTCATCTTGCTATACGCAAAGGATTGTTCAGAGTTATTCAAGTATGGGATGAGTTGATGAAGGAAGTAAATCCTAATGATTTTGAATTGATTATTATAGGTGGTATGGATGAATTTAAAAGTGAGATGAATGATTTTCTTGAGAGACATAAAAATACCAAGTTTTTGGGTTGGATTGAATCAAATACTAGTGATTATATGACTTGGATTCAATCTGCGCATATAGTCATCAATCTTTCTTTGGAGGAGGGTCAGGTTGGCTGTGTTTTGGATGGTATGGCATGTGGCACGATACCAATAATTACTGAAGAAAGTGGTATAGGTATAACTGATGGAAGAGAAGGGTATATAGTTAAACATGACGACATAGAAACAATAGTTAAAAGAATACAATCGCTAAAAGATGAAGGTACCAGAAGAATATTTGAAGAGAATTGCCCAGTCTATATTAGTAACAAACATAATTGGCTGAGATTTGAAAAAGAATTAGCAGAAACAGTAAAAGCAATTTAGTGCTTTTCAGATATTATCTTGTGATAGTAAGATTCAGGAGATGCTAATAGTTCTTCCGGTTTCCCATTCTCTACTAGTTTACCCGCATTAAGTACAATTATCCTATCCGCATTCTTTACTGTTGCTGGTCTGTGAGCGATTATGACTACAGTCACTTTTCCTTTAAGCTCCTCAATTGCTTTTTGTACAAGTTTTTCTGATTCACTATCTAATGCACTCGTAGCTTCATCCAAAATTACTAATTTTGGTTTTCTAGCTAGAACACGTGCCAGAGCAATTCTCTGTCTCTGTCCTCCAGATATATCCATACCTCTCTCTCCAACAGGGGTCTTAAAACCATTAGGTTGTATCTTGATGAAATCATAGATATTTGCCATTTTTGATGCAGTAATTACATCCTCATCAGAAATATGTGAATTATATAGTTTAATATTGTTTTCAATTGTATCGTTAACTAGGAAGACATCTTGTGATACATAGCCAATACTATCTCTCCATGATGCTTTATCAATCGATTCTATACCATTCTCACCAAGAGTAATTTTTCCAGAACTTGGATTAATTAGACCAAGAAGCAAATCCACAAGAGTAGTCTTTCCTGCACCAGAAGGTCCAATTATTCCAGTTATTGTTCCGTGCTGTATTGAAAAGTTTATATTTGTAAGGGTGTGATGTGTATTATCAGTATATTTAAAGGAAACATCTTTAAATTCAATATCTTTTTTAAAGTCTATGTTTTTTGATCCACCAAGTCTTTCAGCATTCTCGATTACAAGATTTTCATGCTCGAAAGCTGTTCTCAGGAAAGGATATAGAGCATTGATATTTTGTAGTCTGGCCTGTCCGTCTTGTACATATGAAAATATTTTGTTAATTGCGTAAACAATAACGGCAAAAGAAGCAAAATTAAAGTCAGTGAGTTTGTATGAGAAGATAAATAGTCCAATTATGAGCAGTACACTTAGCGGTTGTGTAATGACATAAGTCAGACTAGATAGTACTGACACCTGCATCTCAATACCTCTCAATTCATCAAAATACTTACGGCCACGTTCAACCACAGCGCCTTCTAGATTCATTGCTTTTATTGTCTTCATTCCTATCATACTTTCATTGATATGATTAGCAATTCTTTTAAGTAGGTTAGCGCTATGATGTGATACTACTCTAACCTTATACACCAAAGGTTTGAACGTTAAGAAAAATATTCCACCCGTTGCAATAGTTATGCCGGTAACAATTGGAGAGATATTAAAGGCAATGAAGGCATATATACATGCATTCATAATCAATATCAAACTGCTACTCATATATGAAAGAAGGGCACTGTATGTATTGATATCTACCATCAATATCTTTTCAAGGTATCCAATTTTTTGCTTTGATAGATATGACCAGTTACTCTGCAGGGTTAGTTTGAAAAGGTTCTCTCTTGTTTTTTTGACATAGTCAGTACGGATCTTGTCTGTTATGTAGTTTGTACAGAAAGTGAATATTGCCTTTCCTGTAAACAGGATGGCTATCATGATTAGTAGATATTTTAATTCATACGGTACATGTAGAAAGTTGAATATTCCTTCTGTGAATTTTGATATTGCATCGCCAGCCTGTCCTTGATCTTTCACGACAAAAGAGAAGAGAGGAATAATACTATTTATACCTATACCCTCAAATAATCCACCTAGGATGCTAATAAAAACAAGCAATATGATCCTGTAGGTATACGGACCAAACGCTCTTTTAAACATCTTTAGGGTGAAATAGAAGCGATTCTCTTTTATTTGCTCGAACATATAGTGTTAATATTTAAGCATAAAAATGGGGTTTTGTTAAGTGTGATACATTTATGAAAAAAAGAAACCGCAGGCCATTTGGCCTGCGGTAAACTCAGATCTGAGTCTGATGGCTAGTCGATTAAGCCAGCCCTTGAGAGAGATTCCCATACAGGCTCCGGCAGGTCCTTCGGGTAGTCTTTCCTTCCGTACCACACCGGGTTACAGCACTTGTGGTTTAATTTCGGAATGAACGACGAGTTAACAAAGAGGATGTGAACTGCCATCTTGGAATGATGAGGTCCGAATTGCCTGCCTGAACCAGGAGTACTTCCGGGATTGTAAACATCCTGATTATGGCTGAAGACGACAGAGTGTTGTGTGATATCTGCAATTCCAGCTTCATCCATCGCCAATCGTTTGAGGGCAGCTATTTCAGTCTCACCCCTGCGTTGTCGTCCACCGAAGAACCACTGGACACCAGACCAGTGATCACCTCCGGTCCGAGTAATGAGAAGAAATTGACTTTCAGGTCCATTGCAGATGATGAAGTCAACCGTGGATAGTACGGTATGAGCCATTACCGAGTCCAAGACTTCCTGCGGAAGCCACGGTCTTTCCAATTGCAAACTACTTACTTTGTCCATGTGTCTACCTTTCTGTTGGAGAGCTCCGTTCATCGAAACTCTGTAATGAACATAACATTGATATCATCCATATGTCAATATCTGGCTAATGATATATCTGATATATTTAGGACTAAATATGTCCAAAAGAAAAGCCCTAATCACAGGTATCACAGGACAAGATGGTTCATATCTTGCTGAGTTTCTTTTGGACAAAGGCTATGAGGTCCATGGAACAATAAGAAGAAGTTCTTCTTTTAATACATCTAGAATTGATCATATATATAAAGATAGACATTCAAACAATGTAAATCTTTTCCTGCATTACAGTGATCTATCCGATTCTAGTAATATTTCAAGGTTAATAGAAAAGATTAGACCAGATGAAATATACAATCTTGGTGCACAGAGTCATGTAAAAGTAAGTTTTGATATGCCAGAGTATACTGCTGATGTTGTCGGTCTAGGTGCATTAAGAATTCTAGATGCCATAAAAGAAACAGGAATTAAAACAAAATTCTACCAAGCCTCGTCAAGTGAAATGTTTGGAAAAGTAAAGGAAATACCACAAAAAGAAACAACTCCTTTCTATCCTAGATCACCATACGGTTGTGCTAAGGTTTTTGCATATTGGACCACTGTAAATTATAGAGAAAGCTATGGAATATTTGCATGTAATGGTATTCTTTTTAATCACGAAAGCGAGAGACGTGGATCAACCTTTGTTACAAAGAAAATAACGGAAGGTTTGGTAAAGATTAAACTTGGTCTACAAGATACCCTGTATCTCGGTAATCTGGATTCAAAACGTGATTGGGGACACGCTAGGGATTATGTAGAAGGTATGTGGCTAATGCTTCAAGCAAAGAAGCCTGATGATTATGTGTTGGCTACAGGTGAAACACATACAGTTAAGGAGTTCATTAATGAGGCAGCAAGAATTTTAAAAATTGATATTGCATGGAAGGGAAAAGGTTTGGGTGAAAAGGGTATTGATAAAAAGACAGGGAAGGTGATTGTTGCGGTAGATCCAAAGTATTTCAGACCCGCAGAAGTAGATCTACTAATAGGGGATAGTTCAAAAGCAAAAAAGATACTTAAGTGGTCACCTAAGATTACATTCAAAGAACTAGTTCGATTAATGGTAAATGATGATTTACAAAAATATGAATCTAAAAAATAAAAAGATATTAGTTACAGGTGGCGCGGGCTTTCTAGGATCTTTTGTGGTCAAGAAACTTCTTGAGAGGGGAGTAAAGCAGAAAAATATAGTTATACCTAGATCAAAGAAATACGATTTGAGAAAAGTAGAAGATTGTAAAAAAGTTCTAAAGGGTATTGATGTTGTAATTCACCTGGCAGCAAAAGTTGGTGGTATTGGTTTTAATAAGAAATATCCAGGCGAATTGTATTACGACAACCTCGTAATGGGTGCTAATTTAATGGAAGAGGCTAGGAAGGCTAAGGTAGAAAAATTTGTTGCAATAGGAACCATATGCGCATATCCAAAACACACTCCAACACCTTTTAGAGAAGAAGATCTCTGGACTGGATATCCAGAAGAGACAAATGCACCTTATGGCTTGGCGAAAAAGATGATGCTTGTACAGGCACAAGCATATAGACAACAGTATGGTTTCAACGCTATTTATTTGTTGCCAGTAAACCTTTATGGACCAAATGATAATTTCAATCCAGAATCAAGCCATGTAATACCAGCTTTAATTCGAAAGGTGCATGATGCGATTACGAAGTGTGCATCAGATATAGAGGTCTGGGGTACTGGTAAAGTGACTAGAGAATTTTTGTATGTAGAAGATGCAGCGGAGGGTATTATTAGCGCTACAGAAAACTATGATGGTGATGAGCCAGTTAATCTCGGTTCTGGAATGGAAATATCAATTAAGGATCTGGTATATAAGATTAAGGAGATAATGGGCTATGGGGGGAAGATTAAATTTAATAAAGATATGCCAGATGGTCAGCCAAGAAGAATGTTGGATATATCTAAAGCCCATAAACATTTCAGCTTTAAAGCTAAAACTAGTTTTGATCAAGGTTTGAGGAAAACTATTGATTGGTATAGAATGAACTAATCATGCAAACATTAACAAACAGTATTTTAAATAAATTAGTAATTTTTGGTCTGGCTATTATTCCTTTTATTCCTCTAGTTGTTGCCAACTCCCTTTTCTTTCCATTTATTACCGGTAAAGCTTTTGTATTTAGAATTATTGTAGAAATAGTCTTCGCTCTGTGGCTCATATTAATTCTAAGAGAAAAAGGTTCTGCAATTGTTAATACAGAGAATAGTGTTCTACCAAAGAAAAATACTTTAAGTATAACCATATCTGTATTTACGGTATTGATTTTAATATCAGATATCTTTGGACTAAATCCACTTAGGAGTATTTGGTCAAACTTTGAAAGAATGGAAGGGTGGATGACAATTGTACATCTATGGGCATACTTTATGGTCCTGTCTTCTATGTTTAAGACAAAAGAGAAATGGCATAATTTCTTTAGCGTTGTAATTATCGCTGGAGGAATTACCGCTATATATGGACTGTTTCAATTCTTTGGATGGGCAGAAACACATCAAGGAAATCGAGTTGATGCGTCTTTGGGTAACTCGGCATATATGGCTGTATATATGTTGCTTAACGCTTTTATTGCTTTCTATCTAGCAATCAGTAACTACTCTAAAAAATATCTATTTTGGATATATTCCATAGCAGCTATAGTATTTTCATTTGTGATGTTTCAAACTGCAACCAGAGGAACTATTCTTGGTTGGTCAATAGCTATACTCGTGTCTTGCCTAATGTATGTGGTATTTGCTAGGGAGTCTAAGGGTCAAACAAATATTTCAAGAATACTTGCTGGAAGTGTATTTGGACTAGTTATAATTATAGGTATTCTCTTTTACTATAATAGAGATGCGCAGTGGATACAAAAGAATGCAGTATTAGGTCGTTTAGCAACTATTTCAATTTCGGATACAAAGACACAAGCGAGGGGTTTCATTTGGCCCATGGCTATAAAGGGAGTATTTGAAAGTCCAAAAAGTGCAATTATCGGTATTGGACAAGAGAATTTTAATTATATTTTCAATTCACACTATAATCCTAAGATGTATGCTCATGAGCAGTGGTTTGATAGGGCACACAGTGTGTTTCTAGACTGGTTAGTAGCAGGAGGATTGATTGGTTTAATATTGTATTTAGCGCTATATATAATTGCTTTCATATACATTGCAAAAAGTGATTTAGGTATTGGGCAAAAGTCTGTTCTTGCGGGTCTTTTAATTGGATATGGTATACACAATGTATTTGTATTTGATAATCAAACAAGTTACGTTATGTTCTTTACCGTACTGGCATACATTTCAATCCTTTTACCAGGAAAGGATTGTATTATGTTTAGAAACTATTCAAAGCCAGTATCAGAAGATGGTGTTACAGTGAGAGACTATATCTATACACCACTCATCGTAATTGGATTTTTACTAGCAATGTATTTTGTAAATGTCAGAGTTATACAGGCTAATACAAGACTTATTGATGCTATGAAAAATTGTTACAGTATTCAAACTGTATCAGCTGCATCATATGAAAAAGCTCTGTCACTAAACCAGACAACTGCTAACCAGGAGATTAGAGAACAATTGACTGGATGTGCTACGTCAGTAATATCCAATCAACAACTTCCTCAACAAACCAAGATTGATTTCTCCGGTTTAACAAAAGCTGAAATTGAGAAACAAATAAATACAACACCTAATGATGCAAGAATATATATTATAGGTGGTAGTTTCTATGATTCAGTTAGAGCGTATGAGCTTGCTACACCGCTACTAGAGAAAGCAAATACGCTATCACCAAATAAGCAGAGCATTATGTATGAGTTGGCATTAAACTATATTAATATCGGTAAAAACAAAGAAGCGGCAGATTTGATGGAAAAGGCGTATATGCTGGCAACTGAAAATAATGAGGCTAAGATAAACTTCATTTCAACTTTAATTGCGAATAATGAAGAGGCAAAGGCAAAAAGTATGTTTCCAAAAGACGAAGTTATATTCAATGATCCTAGGGTCGTGAATGCCTATATAATCTCAAAACAATACGGTAAGGCTGCCGCAATTTATATCAACCAAATTAAAGCCAATCCAGATAATGCAGATTCATATACCGCACTTGCAGCTGTGTATCTTCAGGCGGGCCAGGATACTATGGCGATCGAGACATTGAGAAATTTATCAAAGAGATTACCTCTTCTTAAACCACAAGCTGATGATTGGATAAAGCAGATACAAGAGGGTAAGTTTAAGAACCTATAATATACCCTCTGCCAGGTATATTTCTAAGTATATCCTTCTTTCCGTTAATATTAATCTTTTTCCTTAGGTTTAAGATGTGTGCCTCTATCGTGTTTGAAAAAGGATCACTTTCTGAATTCCAAACATATTCCATTATGGCGCCTCTAGATAGAACAACCCCCTGATTCTTCATTAGATATTCAAGCAAGTCATATGTCTTTCTTGTTAGGTATATTGATGTATTACCACGTCTAACTGTTCTTTTTTGTGTGTCCAAGACAAGGTCCTCTACTTTTAATATTGTACTTTCTAGTTTCTTTGGCCTCCGTGATAATGCAAAAATCCTAGCTCTTAATTCATCGATAGAGAATGGTTTAGTTATATAGTCATCAGCTCCTTTATCTAGTGCACTGACTTTTCTTTTAATTTCACTATGTATAGTTAGAAAGATTATAGGTACATCTACACCAGATGAACGTATTTCCTCGCATACCTCAATACCGTTTTTGGTCGGAAGGGAATAGTCTATGACTATCACATCATATATATTTGTCCTTGCTAAAAATGATCCATCCGGACCATCATATGCGGTATCTACTGTAAAAGTATCTTCCGATAGATTATCACGTATATATCTAGCGATATCCCGATCATCTTCAATTACTAATATTTTCATATCATTATCATTAGATTAAGTGAAATATTGATAATTACCTATTATTTTTGTGGAAAAAGATAATAAAAATTTTATCAGGATTTTATCACCAACATGTTATAATTAATACTATGTTTCATTTCCTGGCGCCACTTTTTCATAACCTGCAGACAATTGTCGAGCATGGAGGCTATTTACTCCTCTTCTTCACTACATATATTGAAGGTATACCTATAGTTGGGCAATTTATTCCAGGTCATACAATAGTGCTTATATCAGGGTTTCTGGCAAAATTAGAGGTACTCAAGTTATCAAAGGTATTAGCTATTGTAATAATCGGTGCAACATTAGGGGATATCACTGGTTTTTTGCTTGGTAAAAAATATGGATTTAATTTACTAATTAAAGTTAGTTCATATTTCTCTATTAAGAAAGAGTATATCGAAAGAGTTAGAACTTTGATAAATGAGAATACCATTAAAACTATAATCTTGGGTCGATTCAGTCCTATTACTAGACCACTTTCTCCCTTTATTGTGGGTGCCAGTGGTATTGATGCGAAGAAATTCTGGATATTTGATATTATATCTGTTGTATTGTGGTCCTCTATTTCTGTAGCTATTGGATATATATTTGGTGCAAGTTACCATACGGTATCGGTTGTACTGGGTAAATATATACTAATATCAATTTTAATCGGTTTGCTTGTAATCTGGGTATATAGATTTATTAATAAGCAATTCCATATATTCGCTAGATATGAACTTATTACACTAGGAATCAATATATTAGGTCTCTATCTCTTCTTTAAAACTATTCAAGATGCATTAACAGACAAGGTGAGTCTTCTGGCTCTTGATTTCTATGTTAATAGTTTCTTTTTTGCACACAACACTGATTTGGGTTTGAATATTATGAATATAATAACTAATATCTTTAGTCCATACACATTATCAATAGTGGGTCTGATCGGTATACTATTTTTTATACGTCACAGAAGATATTACTATGCATTGATCTCATTCTTTTCATTGGGTGGTGGTTATGTATTTGTAATAATAATCAAAAACATCGTCTTGAGATTAAGACCCTTAAATGCATCTATACTTGAAACTGGATACAGTTTTCCAAGTGGTCATGCTGTTGCTGCCACTATATTCTTTTTCTTACTTGTGTATTTCTTTGTTATAAAAATTCATTCAATCATCGTAAGAGAGACACTTATTGCTGTATCTGTTATCTCAGTTCTGTTGGTGGCTTTTAGTAGGGTATACCTAGGAGTACATTGGCTATCTGATGTTCTAGCTGGTATTGGCCTTGGCTTATTCTGGGTAACACTAATAATACTACTATTTAAGTATCTACATTTAATTAGTAACGCTTTCAAAAAGATTAATAGATAGTACTATTTAAACAATACCTTCCCAGTCATTTGTTCTGGTTTTTTAATACCAAGAATATCTAGTATTGTCGGTGCTATATCTGATAGACCCCCACCATCTCTCAATTTGTATTCGTGTGATGTGACTATTGCTGGTACGGGATTGATTGTATGTGATGTATGTTTATTGCCTGTCTCAGGGTCTATATTAAGTTCAGCATTTCCATGATCAGCAGTAATAAATGCTACACCATTTCTTTTTTCAAGAGCATCAATAACTCTACCAAGTTGAGTATCAACCTCTTCTACCGCTTCAATAATTGCTGGGACATTTGCTGTATGTCCAACCATATCTGGATTAGCAAAGTTAATAAAAATGAAGTTTACACCAGAATTTATTTCTTCAATAGCCTTATCTGCAATACCTTGCGCTCTCATTTTTGGGGCTAGATCATGTGTTGGCACATCTTTTCTACTATCTAGCATAATATGTTTTTCTCCTGGGTATGGTTTTTCTACTCCGCCATTTAGAAAATATGTTGCATGTGGGAACTTCTCAGTCTCGGCAATATGTGACTGAGTTAGTTTTGCTCTCGATACTTCATTTGCAATTGTGGTTTCAATTTTTAGTGGGGGAAATGCAATTAAACACTGATATTCTGAACCATATTCTGTGAGGGTGGCAAAAAGTATATTCTGAGATTGCTGCCTTTCCATAATTTTCTTCGAAATCATTCGTGCTCTATCGGCTCTGAAGTTGAAGAAGAATACAGCATCATTCTTTGATATTGAGCAGCTCTTACCTTCATAGTCTAGGCATACTATAGGTTCAAGATGTTCATCTAGTTTACCTGATTTGTAGAGATCATCGACATATTTTGAAGGTTCAATTTTGCATACATTACCCTTACATTCAAAGATCGCATCCTCAGCTTTAGCTAATCTATCCCAGTTATTATCTCTATCCATTGCGTAATATCTACCAGAGATAGACGCAATTTTACCTACTCCAATTTCTAATAATACATTCTCAAGTTCTTTGATATATTTTGAAGCACTTTGTGGGGCAGTATCTCTTCCATCGGTAAAAACATGGATTGCAATATTTTTTATACCAACAGCCTTTGCTGTTCTTAAGAATGCATACAGATGATCCTGATGACTATGAACACCACCATCACTTAGAAGTCCTTGCACATGTAGTACTGACCCATACTTCTTTACATGATCAAATAGGGCATTGATAGCGGGGTTCTTTGCAAATTCTCCTGACTTTATAGATTTTTCGATTCTTACAAGATCTGTATCAATAACCTTTCCAGCTCCTATGGTTTGGTGACCAATCTCACTATTTCCCATTTGTCCATCTGGAAGACCTACGGCATGACCGGAAGCGTTTAAAAGGGTATGAGGATATGTGCTCCAAAGTTTGCTAAAAACAGGGGTTTTAGCAGCTTTTATAGCGTTATGTATTGGGTCTTCTCTATACCCCCATCCATCAAGAACGATTAGTACTGCTTGATGATTGATTTTTGTTGTATTCATATAGCATATTCTAACAGAATATCCTCACGTGTCCATTTATATAGCCAATATGTAATATTAATGGTCTAATTGTTCAAAGTATTAGACCATACCAAAAGAGTACGGTATTCCTTGATCTTCTCACCAAAGCTTTTGACTTAGTGTCAACTAAATGAGGAAAGGTATTTTGTCCTTGAAACAGGATTATAATTTATATCGCACAGGAGCTAATCAACCTGAGCGTATAAACAATATGGCAAAGGGACCAAAGCCAGCACCAGCTGCACCTACACCAGCTCCTACACAGATGTAATATTTGTGAGAGAAGGTAAATAAAATAGTCCGATTCAGTTCGGACTATTTTATTTGCACTCACTAGATGTATTATTGTATTATACGCAGTGGCATGAATAATCACAATTCAATGGATGAATTGGCTGTCTTTCCGCCAATACTCCAAGTCAGATGTCTGACACACATCGGTGGCAAGATGGGTGGCCACCTTTTCCCAAACGATATATCGCTCTTCGCTGTATTCGACTATTTGTTCGATCCAATGAAGACTACTCGTGGCGTACAATCCGTAAATTGGTATGTCACATACCCACTTTCTGGATACGGAGACAGGTTTATGTTGGTACAGCGACCACTTACACCCAAGCTCTCAATTGAGGATCTTCCGTTTATCAACAGTTCGGGTGCTACGGTGTCGCATTTGGAACTGTCTACTGCCATCACTCTACAGCACGTCCTGTATATCGCGTACTCGGTGTTCCGTGGAATATCATTCCATGAATTACGTGTGTCGGTGTCGAGCGACCGCTTGACGATCAACTACCGACCATTCAGACAAACAGCCGCACCCACTTAGGGGCGGTTTTCTTTTTACTCTGTCTTAAATACCTTGTTTCCTCTGAACACCGCTTTCTTTCCTAATTCTTCCTCAAGTCTTAATAGTTGGTTGTACTTTGCCACACGATCTGTTCTTGAAAGTGATCCTGTCTTGATTTGACCAGTACCAGTACCGACTACAAAGTCAGCAATAGTTGTATCTTCTGTCTCTCCAGAACGATGTGAAATGATAGATGTGTACTTAGCTTTCTTAGCCATATTTACCGCATCTATTGTCTCAGATACTGTACCAATTTGATTTAATTTAATCAAAATAGAATTTCCAACTCCTTTTTCAATACCCATCTTTAGACGATCGATATTTGTTACGAATAGGTCATCACCAACTATCTGAACTTTTTTACCAAGCTTGTCTGTCATCATTTTGTATCCATCCCAATCATCTTCTGCCAAGCCATCTTCTATAGATATGATAGGGTACTTTGCACACCAGTCAGCATAAAAGTTAACCATCTCCTCTGATGTAAGACTTCTGTTCTCACAAGCAAGGTGGTACTTACCATCTTTGTATAGCTCTGTAGCAGCAACATCAAGAGCAATAAATATATCCTTACCAGCTTTGTATCCTGCTTTCTCAATAGCTTCAAGAATAATCTTTATAGCCTCTTCGTTTGAAGCTAGAGAAGGAGCGAATCCACCCTCATCACCAACTGTAGTTGATAGGCCTCTATCATGTAGTATTTTCTTTAGTGTGTGAAATACTTCTGTACCATAGCGTAGTGCTTCTTTGAATGATTTTGCACCAGCTGGCATAATCATGAATTCTTGGAAATCAGTGGATTTCTCAGCATGCCTACCACCATTTAGAATATTCATCATTGGAACAGGTAATTGAATAGTATTACCTATCTTTGCTATCTTATTGAAATACTTATACAAAGGAGTTTTCATGCTAAGAGCAGAGGCTTTTGCGAAAGCCATTGATACACCTAGGATTGCGTTTGCTCCCAGACGACCCTTATTTGCTGTACCATCTACCTCTATCATTTTCTTGTCTAGTGATCTCTGGTCGAACTCTTTACCTGCTAGAGATTTAGCCAGTATCGTATTAACATTCTTTACTGCCTTCTCAACTCCCTTACCGTTATATCTCTTTCCACCATCACGTAGTTCAACAGCTTCATGGCTTCCTGTGGATGCACCAGATGGAACCGCTGCACGGCCAAAAGAGCCATCTTTAAGTGTTATATCAACTTCAACTGTCGGATTACCTCTTGAATCAAGAATCTCTCTCGCAATAACAGATTTAATTTTTGCCATTTGTTTTCTTTTTGATTAATAATTTGTAGCGGAATTATATATGAATTAAATAGGGAATGCAAAAAAAACAGAGAAAAAAGGCATCGATACTTCAACATGACACGGATCTGTAAATTAATTTGACAGTCACACCATATTTATGGTATCTTAAATTTAAACCAAAGGAGTTATTTATGGAAATCAGTGAATTGAAGGGAGCCTGTGAAGCTCTCACACCTGACGATTTCGTTGAAGTACTTTCTCCAGGGAGGATTCAATTGGTGAAAGAAATCGTCGCTCTTCTCAAGTCTGCCGACAGCAGTCTCACGGGAAGATATCATCCACATGTTGCACTAACGGCTTGCGACACCTGGACTTTGGCACAATGGTTCATTTTAAAGCTGAAGGAGCTTCTTACCCGGATGACTGTCTACAAGGTAAACAAAGAACGGGTATTGGCACCAATTATGAGTGATACTGATGTCAACCGTATTATCGTGGCCGCTGAAATATCCTTCGAAGAAATTCGTGAAGCTGTCTTGATAGCCCAGGAAATGAATTACCGAGCTCTCCTGGAGGTTGGCGCAGCCCGAAACCTCGTAAGAACCTTGTAATGTGCTCCAAGGTTTTGCAACCCCCGACTGGCATTGGCCAGCGGGGTTTTTAATTAGTATCCTTAATCGTTGAAATTGGATAGATAATCAATAGGCAAAGTATTCCAAAAACCATGAACAAGTATTGTTCTGTTGTGTATACCAATGCAACTGTTGTAATTACAGGTGCAACGAAGTATGCCAGTGGACGAGTAATTCTAAACATACTTAAAACTTCAGGATCACGACCATCAACTTTCTTAAAGAAATATGTCTCAATCATAATTTCTGCTGTTGCTGCACCGACACGAGTCATAAACAACATAAATGCCCATGCGAATAGGCTTTTGAAACCAAAGAATACCAATGCTCCAGTAGAAAGTCCCATAATGATAAAACCAATAGCTAGCATCTCTTTTTCTCCCCATTTCTTGTCGGCAAGTTTTCCTAATGGATATTCAACCAATATAAAAGGTATAAGCATAATGGTGAATATAATACTCACCTCACTTAGACTAAAGCCAAGAGTGTTATGTAGGTATATTGGTGTATATACAGTCATCCATGCATAGAATGTTTGCAATATAATATTTATAAAAAATATTTTACTAATATCTTTATTCCTAAGTATTCTTACACAAGTCTCTCTTGTGGAAACTTGAATGTAGTGTGAGTCTTTAAAATTATTGAAATTTTTATGTACAACATAAAGTAGGGGGAGTAGCATAGCAAAACCAGCCACATATATACCTTTATAGTTATCACCCACAATTAACATTCCACCAATCAATGGACCTAAAATCCACGCCATATTTAGGGCAGTCATAAATACTCCACGAACCGCACCGGTGTGTCCTAGATCAGTACTTTTTTGTAGGAAAATATCAATTGTAAAACCGATTAAACTAATTATGCTCATACCGACGATGAATAGAAAAATCGTCATATTAGAAGATGTAGAAGTAATCAATCCGTAAAATACCACGATTTGAAGGAGTATGAGAGCGAGTGATGTTCTGAAATTACCAAATCTACGCAAAATGTCATGCATTAATAGTAAGCCAACTATTGTAAGTAGTGATATTGTTAGATATATAAAACTAACTGTTCTTTCGTCGGTAAAAGTTGATAGGAAACTAGAGTTAAAATAGTTTGGAATACTCACATGTATACCAGAAAGAAAAGCGATAGCACTTATCGCATAAAGTGCTCCGGTTTTCTTTAGACTATGATATCTTTTCATTTGTGCTAATTATAGCATTGAGGTGCTATATAGTCAGCAATACTGGTATAACTATCGGTCTCTTTGCCGTCTTTTGCAGAAGATATTTACTTACATTATCGCTAATACTGTTCTTTACGAAATCAATATCAATTGGATTTGTGCCTTTTGTTGAATCTTCAATCGTATTTTTGATAATTATACGAGTATGATGTAGTAACTCCTGTGATTCACGTAGATATACGAATCCTCTAGAGATAATATCTGGAGACTTCTTTAGTTTACCTGTAGTTGAATTGATGATAGCGAAGACAATGAATATTCCATCTTGTGCAAGCATCTGTCTATCACGTATAACTACATCCTGTATATCTCCAACAGAGAATCCATCAACCATAACAATACCTGAAGGCGCTTTCTCCTTAATCTTAACGATCTTCTCTCCACTATTTTGTATCTCGATAACACTACCGTTATCAGGGATAACAATATGATCATCCGTTAATCCATTAGTTTCTTTCGCTATATCCCCGTGTACACGAAGCATGTAATGGTATCCATGCACTGGCATAAAGAATTTAGGATTAATCTTTTTATGTATCCATGCTGTTTCATCATGATTGGCATGACCAGAAGAGTGAACATCTGCGATACGGTAATGGATTATAGAAGCACCTTGTCTAGAAAGATTATCTTTTAGTTTCTGAACTGCACGTTCATTTCCCGGAACAATAGATGATGAAAGAAGTATAGTATCTCTTTTGCTAATCTTTATATACTTATGAGTCTTGTTAGACATACGCATCATAGCGGCAAATTCATCACCTTGTGCACCAGTTGCTAGAACCACGATTCTTTCAGGAGGGTAGTTCTCTATTTGCTCAACAGTGATCAAGGTATCTTTCTTTGGTTTAAGTAGGCCAAGATTCATACAAATTTCAATATTTGTCTTCATACTACGACCTTCTACTACAACTTTCTTTCCATATTTTTCTGAGAATTCAATAATCTTTAGCATTCTTTCAAGAAGGGAAGCGAAGGTAGCGATAATCAATCTGCCTTTAGTATTCTTTATTATTTCTTCAATGTTCTTGTGAACAGTTTTCTCCGGCATTGAAAAACCTGGATTCTCTACGTTTGTAGAGTCCGCCATTAAAAGAAGAACTTTTTCATTCTTAAACACGCGATCATATTCAGCTACTTCTTCATCTGTAGGAACACCATCTACGTGATCTAGTTTAAGATCTCCAGTGTGGACAATAGAGCCATGAGGGGTTTGTATAACTACACCCATAGCATCTGGAATCGTGTGGGTTACAGCGAAGAACTTTACCTTTAGCGCACCAAGAGTAATAGTCTCATCTTTTTCGACTATTTTAATATCTAGAGGTGGAACATGTGAGAATTCTTCTTGACGTTTCTTAACCATAACTGATGTAAGCATACGAGTATATAGAGGGGGGTTACCTATACGTGGCATAACATATGGAATACCTCCTATGTGGTCTAGGTGTCCATGAGTGATTATAACTGCACGAATTTTATCCTTTCTCTCTTCAAGATATTTTGTGTTTGGAAGTATATAGTCTATACCTGGTGTATTCTCATCTTTGAATTGGAATCCAATATCAATAACAACTATATCGTTTCCGTATTCAACCATGGTCATGTTCTTACCAATTTCCTCTACTCCACCCAATGGAATGATTCTTATAGAATTCGGAGCAAGGGGTGGAACAGTATCCTCTACCTTTTTATGCATCTGTGTTGCATCTGGTGGGCGCGTTGGTCTCATTCCGTGAGATCTTGGTGCAGGTCTGCGAGCTGGTCTAGGTGTACCATGTCCAGCGTGATTGTTTGTTGTTGTGTTGTTGTTTTGATTTTCCATATTTTTTAATTATTTACGAATACTTTCCATACATTATTTGTTGTTATATACCATTTTTCTATACCATAGAATCTATCTGAATGATTAACTATTGAATTCTGACTATATCCCTTTATCTGATTAGATAGTATGTATATATATTCTGGGGAATATATGAACACTGCAGGAACATCTTCGTTTATAATTTTTTCAAATGATCTATACATATCTTCCTTCGTCTTCTCATTGTATGTTGATCGGGCATCCTCTAATATCTTATCTACCTTACTATTTACATACATTGATATATTGAGTCCAGGAGAATTTCTTTGAGATGAGTGCCAGAATGCGTATATGTCTAAGTCTTTGTTTATGATCTCACCGAACAGTAGGGCATCATACTTTCTGGTTTTTATTATATTTTGTGATAGATCTCCGTACTCAAATATTTTAACATCAACCTTCGCTCCCAACTCCTCCCAATCTTTCTTTACTAACTCCGCTGCTTTCTTTAGATCTACTGAATCCGCTGTAACTATTGAGAATTCCAGAGTTTGTGTAGAGGTTTTTGTTTTTTTCTCCAGTACTCCACTCTGATTTATCGTCCATCCCGCTTTCGTTAAAATATCTTTCGCACCTTGCAGATTGAAAGTATTAATTTTTTTGGTACTAGTTGATTCACTTTCTATTGGCAGAGGACCATTAATACTCACTCCATAATTATACAGAACCTCTTTGATTATCTTCTCCCTATTAACTGCCATATTTAAAGCCTGTCTAACTTCTTTGTTTGCTAATACTGGTGAGTTATTCTGATTCAAGAAAACACCAAAGATTCTTGGAAGGGGATTGTGAATTATGATTTTTCCACTTGTGGTAGATGCAATCTCATTTGTTACTTGAGGTGATATACCCGCAAGGTTATTTATTCCACCATTTTTAAGTGCATTAATTGCATCCTGTTCATTTTGATAGAAATTAAAATTAATGGTTGAGATATATGGTTTACCGTTATGATACTTATTAAATGCTTCTAATATGTATGACGTCGGTGTTCCATCTTTATCCTTCTTTATGCTATCAATTTTGTAAGGTCCTGAACCTATCGGCTCAAGATTTTTTTGATTAAAAATGAATTGTTCAGTGTCTAGATTCTTCCATATATGTTTTGGAAGAATACCTATAGTTGTATTTGCTAGAAAAGGAGCATATGGCTGCTTTAATATGAACTGTATTTCTGTGCTATCAACTTTACGTATACTTACACTTGCCCAATCAACGTGTCTTGGACTCTTAAGTTCACCATCTTGAATCTTTTGAATTGTGAATTCCACATCATCGGTGGTTAATTGTGTCCCATCATGGAAGCGTAGGTCTTTTTTTAGTTTAAAATCGTATACGAGTCCATCTTCAGACATAGTAAAACTTTCAGCCATATCTTTTGTTAATCTATCACCGTCATATTTCATTAGACCCGCATATACAAGTGTAGTTAAGTCTTTGTCTGTATCAGTAAAAGCAAGAACGGGGTTAATTGATCTTGGAAGACCAATCATACCCTCTGAGAATGAACCACCGTGTGATGGCATTGGTACTAGGAAAAGGGAATTAACTCTCCACGCAAGAGTGATTGCACTAGATAGGGCAATAATTGTGAGGAAAGCGAATATAACCTTTTCCGTTGCTGAAAAAGAGCTAATGGTCTTTAGAAGCTTCTCACTTCCTTTCAAGTGAAATTCTTTCATATTTTAAATAGGTTAGACAAAATTAAATTAAGTTCAAGAGCGCAGAAAGTGCGAATAGTACTGCAATGATAATAGTAATAATGAAGATTGTTTTCTCAAAACCACGTCGAGTGTGAAAGGCAGAGCTAAAATTATCGCTACCACCAAAAGCGCCACCGATTTGTGCTCCGGTCTTTTGAAGAAGTATTGCTGAAACAAGTAGGACAGCAAGTACGATCTGTATGTACGGAAGTATAGAGACTATCGTCTTCATTGAGGAGAACTATAGCATAGTCAAATAAATCATGCAATCTTGCACCCACACACTCACTGGTATATTATAAATTCCACAATTAGTAATTAATAAAATTCTGTATGATAAAAAACACTAAAAAGACAAAAACAGAAGTAAGTACAAAAAAAGTTGGTGTTGGTATATCTCCGTTAGCCGATAGAATTTTACTAAAAGAGGATATTAGTAATAAAGAGAATAAAACTGCTTCAGGAATCATCATTCCTGTTACAGTCTCTGAGGATAAGGGTGGTAAAAGAGGTAAGGTTGTAGCTATTGGTGAAGGTAAATATGAAGATGGTAAATTAATTCCTGTATCAGTAAAAGTTGGTGATGAAGTTCTTTTCCAGTGGGGAGACAGGGTTAAGGTAGATGGAGAAGAATACTATATCGTTAAGGAAAGTGAATTATTAGCTGTAATTAAATAATCTATGTCCAAGAAAATCATATACAACGAGGAAGCAAGGAAAGTTCTAAAGAAAGGAATTGATGTTGTTGCAGATGCTGTAAAGATAACTCTAGGTCCTAGAGGTAGAAATGTTGTTTTAGATAAAAGTTATGGCGCTCCTACAATTACAAATGATGGGGTATCTATAGCTAAAGACATAACTCTTAAGGATAGATTTGAGAACATGGGTGCTGAGATCATAAAAGAAGTGGCTACAAAGACTAATGAACTTGCAGGTGATGGTACCACTACTTCAGTAGTCTTAATGCAAGCAATTGTTACAGAAGGAATGAAGCATACAACTATGGGAGTTAATGCTATGGGTATTAAGTTTGGTATAGAAGCCGCTTCAAAAGATGTAGTTACTGCACTAAGTTCAATTGCAAAACCTATAAAAACAGATGAAGAGATAAGGCAGGTGGCTAATATTTCTGCTGAATCAATTGAGTTGGGAAATATTATTGCTGACACAATTAAGAAAGTTGGAAAGGACGGGGTGGTTACTGTAGAGGAATCACAGACCATTGGTCTCGAATCAGAAGTTACCGAAGGTATAGCTTTTGATAAAGGATACATTTCTCCATATATGGTTACTAATGCAGAAAGGATGGAGGCTGAGTATAATGATCCGGCAATACTTGTAACTGATAAGAAGATATCATCTATAAAAGAAGTTCTGCCTCTACTGGAAAAGTTAGCTCAATCAGGAAAGAAGGATCTTGTGGTTATCGCTGAGGATGTAGATGGTGAAGCCCTATCAACATTTATAGTTAATAGACTAAGAGGTACTTTCAACGTACTAGCTATTAAAGCTCCAGGTTATGGTGATAAGAAAAAGGAAATGCTGGAAGACATCGCTGTAACTATCGGTGCAAAGATTGTATCAGAAGAAGTTGGAATAAATTTTGAAAATGCTGATATATCTATGCTTGGTAAGGCACGAAAAGTTATTTCTAAGAAGGATAATAGTATTATCGTAGGTGGAAAGGGAAAGAAATCAGATATCGATGAGAGAGTTGCTCAATTAAAGAAACAAAAAGAGGATACAACTTCAAAATATGATAAAGAGAGGATTGATGAGAGAGTGGCTAAGCTATCTGGTGGTATCGCTGTGATACGAGTTGGTGCAGCAACCGAAACTGAGATGAAATATCTAAAGCTAAAGATTGAAGATGCTGTTAATGCTACAAAGGCAGCTATTGAAGAAGGAATTGTGGCAGGAGGAGGTGTGGCATTAATAAAAGCTGCTCAGAAGGTAACAGAGAGTCTTGTGAATAAAAAGCATCCTTCAAAGGAGTTCGAATTAGGATATTTAATTGTTTTAAAGGCTCTAGAAGCTCCACTTAAACAAATTGCAATGAATGTAGGTAAGGAAGATGGATCAGTTATCGTTGAAAAAGTAAAAAATGGTAAGGGTAATGCTGGTTACGATGCCCAAAAGGATGAGATGATTGCTGATATGATTTCCGCTGGTATCGTTGATCCTGTAAAGGTAACTAGACTTGGTGTTCAAAACTCATGTTCAGCTGCCGCTATCCTTCTTACAACGGAAGTTGCTATCGCTGATGAACCAAAAGAGGATAAGTCTGTCAATGCTCCGCAAACTGGTATGGAATACTAATATCTGCTATAATAGCCGAATATGAAAAAAATATTAGCTTTAATCGTAGTAATTATTATCGCAGGTTTAGTAATATGGAGATTCAATAGTCCATCTAATGGTACAGACAATGGTGGCAAGACAAATGCTACATCTACTGTTCCAACTAGTCAGACTGTTACTGTTTCTACAAACATATCAGAGTACAAGAATGATGAATTAGGATTCTCAGTAAAGTACCCAACAAATTGGGAAAAAACAGAGTCTCCTACAAACGTATCTTTCATTGTACCTATAGATACGAAGGATAAGAATACAGTTAATAATATTGAATCAAAGATTGATATTATTTCTGGTAAATGTGCTTTCCCTCCAGTTACTTCTGTTAAGGAAAGAACAACTCTTGCTGTTGGAGATATGAATTTTAATATGATCTCTATAGCTAATACTGTTTCAAGTAGAAACTTCTTCAACAGAATGTACTCTCTACAGAAGGATTCTATCTGCTACTTCTTCACTTTCTCAGCAATCACTTCAAGTCCAGCTAGTAAGGGGTTAGTAGGTGCTGATGCACAGAAGGCTGCAGCTAAGAATACAACTCTAGTTGATGCTGCTGATACACAGTTTAAGGATATGATTAAGTCATTTAAGTTTGTTACAGGTCCAGTTGGACAGGATGAGACAAAGGTAACTCCTAAGAAATAATAAAAATGGGTAAAAAAATACTAATTGGTATCATTGTAGTTGCTGCATTGGTAGTAGTATATGGACTATCAACATACAATAGTCTTGTGACTTTGAATGTTGATGCAGACTCTAAGTGGAAGCAGGTTGAGGTAGACTATCAAAGACGTTTTGATTTGATTCCTAATCTAGTTGAATCAGCAAAAGGTGTTATGAAGCAAGAGCAATCAATATTTACTGCTCTAGCTGATGCTCGAACAAAGTATTCAGGGGCTACTACACCAGATGCAAAAACAGCAGCAGCCGGACAGGTTGAATCTGCACTAAGTAGACTACTTGTTGTAGTTGAAAACTATCCAACTCTAAAGTCTTCTGAAAATGTTCTGACACTGATGTCACAGCTTGAGGGTACAGAGAATCGTATTTCAATTGCAAGAATGAGATACAATGATTCAGTCAAAGAATATAATTTAAAGGTTATGAGAATACCAAGTTCAATCATTGCATCAATTACTGGTTTTAAGGAAAGAGCATACTTTGAAGCAGTTACTGGTTCAGAAAAAGCAGTAGAGGTTAAATTCTAAATATGAAGAAGGTTGCTATTATTGCAACATTAATACTATCTTTTGCATCGATATCGTATGCATACACAAGCCCTGGGAAACCCCAGGGTTTTGTGAGTGATTATGCAGGTATTTTAGGTGATAGTGCTAAAACACTAAATCAGAAACTATCTGATTTTAGTTCACAGACAACTATAGAGGTTTCTGTTGTTACCATACCATCTTTGGGTGATGAGACTATAGAAACTTATGCCGTAAAGCTTTTTGAAGAATGGGGTATCGGAGACAGAGAGAAAGATAATGGCGTATTATTTTTAATTGCTCCTAATGAAAGGAAGGTGAGAATAGAGGTTGGTTATGGTTTAGAAGGAGTACTTACTGATGCTCAGTCTAATGGGATAATACAAAAGATCATAATTCCTGAATTTAAAGCAGGAAATATGCAGAAGGGGGTCATTGATGGTGCAGATGCTATTTTGTCTGTGGTTAAAAGTGAAGCTGACTATTCACATGATGACTTTTCTTCGGATGGTAGTGTTTGGCAAGTGTTGTTTTTCTTTTTGCTATGGACACCTTCTTTTTTCGCTAGTTTGCTTTCTAGAACAAAGTCTTGGTGGTTGGGTGGAATCATTGGAGCTGTCGTTGGAGTAATTATGGGATTAATTTTCGGATTCCTATTTACAGGAATTATTTCCATCGTAGTTCTCACTCTTCTGGGTCTTTTCTTTGACTATATTGTTTCTAAGCACGGTCCTAGAGGACCAGGAGGATTTTTTGGTGGGGGAGGATTCGGTGGTAGGTCATCAGGCGGAGGCTTTGGTGGTTTTGGTGGAGGTTCATCGGGTGGCGGAGGTAGTAGTGGATCGTGGTAATATTTTATATATGGAAGGTTCGCATAGCGGTCTAGTGCGCGTCGTTGGAAACGACGTGTAGGGAAACCTACCAGGAGTTCGAATCTCCTACCTTCCGCAAAAATATTGCATCAGTGTACCTAGATTTTCTGTGACCGAACTGTGGCTTGTTTACATTTTCTACACAAAGTGTAGTTTCTAAGTTAGAATGAGATTATATGAGAAATATACAAAAAGGTATTGTTGGTGTCACTATTCTAATCCTATTCGTAATTATAGTCGGACTATATATTAATAGTGGTAGTGATAAAAAGTCTACCTCGACCATCCAACCATGGTCAGATGATCCAATAGCGGTAGAATCAAAATTGATCTATTCTGTTTCAGGTAATACTCTATCAGTAATTGTGAGAGGGAAAATATCACAAACAATAACTCTAGATGATTCAGCTATATTTGCACTAAATGCTGATCCTTCTCATCCTATAATTCCTTTTACAACAGATAAGGATATTAACTTTGATGGATATAATGATGCAATCATCATATCATCCACGGGTTACAATGGTGTTAACTATTTTTATGATATATATTTCTATAATCCTAAAATAGGAAAACTTGAAAAAAGCTTAGTATTATCGCAGATCTCTAATCCTAAGATTGATATCACTAATAAAACAATCATTTCATCTCAAAGAAGTGGTCCAGAGTGGATTTCCAGTACTTTTAGGTGGAACGGCTCTACATATGTTAAATAGATCTTAGTCAACTTACTTCTGTGCTAAAATACCCATATGAAAATCACCAAACTGGGTCACTGTTGTCTACTAATTGAAATACGAGGGAAGAGATTTCTAACTGATCCTGGTAACTACACTACTGCGCAAGACAGCGTAATGAATATTGATTATATTGTAATAAGTCATGAACATACAGATCATTTACATATTGACTCAGTAAAGAATATTATTAAAAACTCTCCTGAGGTAAAGATAATTTGTAATTCCTCAGTAGGTAAGATTTTAGAAAAAGAATCCATACAATATACAAAAGTGTCACATGGTGAAAAGATGGTGATCGAGGGGATAGAAATATCTGGTCATGGTATAAAACATGCACCAATATACAAAGATTATGAGCAAGTAGAGAATACGGGATATATGTTTGATAATAAGTTCTTCTATCCAGGTGATGCATTCTATAAACCTGATGTATCAGTAGATATCCTCGCTTTTCCAGTTACCGGACCTTGGTGCAACATAGCCGATGCTATAGACTATGTGGTTGACGTTAAGCCGAAGGTAGCATTTCCCGTTCATGATGGTAATTTGCTAAGACAAAATGGTATTACTGTAAGTTTACCTAATATATTTTTACCTAAACAGGGTATAGAGTTTATTGTCTTAGAGCTTGGTAAAGAAAAAGAATTCTAATTATTAAGTTTCTTTACAAGATCATCACATTTCATATACAGTTCTTCTAATGTCCCATCATTTACTATTTCTATATCTGCCATTGATATGACCGTATCTACATTCTGACTATTTCTGTCTGGATTGCTACTTTCTTCCTTTTCTATTTTAATAAAATCTTCAATTGATGCATTATCATCTATTCTTCCTCTAAGTTTAGCTAATCCATATCTCTTCTCGAGTGGTGCTGTTATTGCTATGACTGTACCACCAAGCTTTTTGAATGTAGACACCTCATCAATTGCTCTTAACCCGCTTAATATGAGATTATCAGTAATCCTTTCGAAAGCAATCTTAACTAGTACATCACCACCCCTCTCTTTCCTGAGATTATTTCCCACAATTTGAAGATTCTTTCTATCCAAATCTCCTAGATTATTAGCTTTTACATATTCACGAATAATATTTCCACTAGATATATGTGTTAGCTTGTATTTCTTCTCTATATATTCAGCCGCTGCATCCTTTCCTACGGCAGGTTGTCCGACAAAAGCCAATTTCATATTTACATAATATCATATATAATTAATTCATCCATGAGAAACTATCTTGAAAAGTTTGATACAAAGTTTATCGGTATCTTGAGAAGATTGAGTTTACCTCTAGCTAGAGTTGCCTTGTTTACCGTTTTCTTTTGGTTTGGAATATTAAAGATAATTGGTACTAGCCCAGCAAATCCTATGGTGATGGATCTGATGCATGCAACATTGCCTTTTATGACTTGGGAAGTGTTTATAGTCATATTTTCAATATATGAAATGGTAATTGGAGTATCATTTTTGGTTCCTAAATTAGAAAGATTCGCTATAGCTTTACTTATCCCTCATATGATTATGACTGTATTACCGCTTATCTTTCTACCAGATATGACATGGCAAGGTTTTCTAACTCCAACACTTGAGGGTCAGTATATTATTAAGAATTTAGTGATAGTTGCTTTGGCTGTTGGTATTGCTGCGCAATTACATCCATTTAGTGACTTGAAGAAAAGGGGATAAGGAGAGATAATGTATATCTATGTCACTAGAAAGCTTAGTAGGGAAACCTAAGAATGTATACCCCCCTGTCTCAACTTGGGCAATATACATGGAGTATTGGAGAGGTGCTAAGAGGCATCTCGTATTTGGTCTGATTACTTTGGTCGGAATGTCAGGTGGAAATATTATACTCAGTGTAATTATTCCAACTTATTACAAGAGATTCTTTGACTATCTACAATCAAGTATAGATGCTAATACAACTACTGAATTGTTGGTTGGTACATTGGTATCAATACTGATACTAAATTTGATTGGGTGGATTATGTTCAGGTCGTCAGGATTTGCAATGGTCCAATTTGAAATACGTTCGATGAGGGATTTACGTCAAAATGCCTATGATTATATATTAGGTCATTCACATAATTTCTTCTCAAATAACTTCACTGGATCTCTTGTACAGAGGATAAATAGGTATACAAGAGCATTTGAAAGATTATCTGATCGAATACTCTTCGATATTATTCCTTTGATTGTAAAAACAACTGGAGTAATTATTGTTTTAAATGCCTTAGATCGAGGACTAGCTCTGGCAATAATGATCTGGATCGCAGCTTTTCTAATTGTTTCTTTTGGTTTTAATAAATTTAAATTAAAATTTGATGTACAAGCTGCAGCAACGGACTCAAAAGTAGCTGGAGTACTTTCTGATTCAATTTCTAACCATAATGCTACACAGCTATTTACCGCTAAAGGTGATGAGTCAAAATATTTTAAAAAAGTAAATGGAGAATTTGCGAGTATATATAACATCAGGTGGAATATAGGTGAAGCTTCAAACGCAATTCAATCATTATTAAATTTCGGTATTGAATTCTATGTATTTTACTATCTCATTGATAATTGGAGTGAGGGACTTGTGACAATCGGTACTTTTGCGCTTGTACAGGCATATATATTAAGTTTGAGTAATAGTCTGTGGGGGTTCGCACGCATTGTCCGTGATCTATATGAAGCCACAGCAGATGCTAGAGAAATGGTTGAGATTTTACATTTTCCACATGAGATTCAAGACTTACCAAGTGCCGCTACACTACATGTAAGTAAGGGTGGTATTGATTTCAAGAATGTCTCTTTTACTTTTGGTAAGGGTAAGGAAGCTAGCAAGCCAGTCTTTACTGACTTTAATCTATCCATAAAACCTGGAGAAAAGGTTGCTATCATTGGTTCTTCAGGAGCTGGTAAATCCACCTTTGTTAAATTACTACTTAGACTTCATGATATAGATTCTGGTGAGATTTTGATTGATAATCAGGATATCAAAATAGTCACTCAGGAAAGTCTAAGACGGAATATTAGTCTTGTGCCACAAGATCCAGCTCTGTTTCATAGAACACTCATGGAGAATATACGATATGGAAACAGGGAAGCTAGTGATGAAGAGGTTGTGAATGCTTCTAAGTTAGCTCACTGCGATATCTTTATAAGAGAATTCCCTAATAAATACGATACTTTTGTTGGAGAAAGAGGTATAAAGCTATCAGGTGGAGAAAGACAGAGAGTTGCTATTGCTCGAGCAATTTTAAAGAATGCTCCTATACTTGTTCTTGATGAGGCTACATCAAGTCTCGATTCTCATTCTGAATCCTTAATACAAGATGCATTAAATACTCTAATGAAAGGGAAGACTACTATAGTTATTGCTCATAGACTATCAACTATTAAGAAGATGGATAGGATCATTGTTCTTGGTAAGGACGGGGTTATAGAACAAGGAGGACATGATGAATTGATTAGGAAGCAAGGCACATATGCAAAATTATGGAATCTACAAGCAGGAGGCTTTGCTGATAAGAGTATTGAGGATTTATTAGATCAAAAATAAAAAATGAAGAAGAAAATACCACTTTATATTTTTATAATAATAGTAGCCACATGGATATTTTGTGTAATACCAAGACCAGTAGAAAAATATTCCTTGAGTGTAAACGATAAAAAAATACCTTTAATTATTGCTGACACACCAGAGTTGCAAGAGACTGGATTAAGTAATAGAGCTTCACTTGCACCAAACTCAGCTATGTTGTTTGTTTTTGATAAGCCAGATAAATATGGATTTTGGATGAAAGATATGAAGTTTAATATTGATATTATTTGGCTAGACAAAGATGCAAATGTGGTTCATGTTGAGAAAAATCTAAGTCCAGATAGTTATCCTGATACTTTTATCCCACCACAAGATAGCCTTTATGTACTTGAGGTAAATGATGGTTTTGCTGATAAAAATAGTATAACGGTGGGAAAGAAATTAAATTTAATAAAAAGATAGTATTTACATTTCTATTTTTTTGTCCCTTATTTATAAAATGATCGATTATCCACTTTTTTTATGTTTGCTAAAAAGGTAAAATTACCCGCACTACTAGCATAATTATTTTATCAATCCATGAGCATATACATAACAAAGAGTGATGGTACCCGTGAGTTACATAATGCAGACAGAGTAAATCGTTCGATTGAACGTGCTTGTGCCGGACTTGTTGATCCAATAGCGATGGTGACACAAATCGCTTCAGAAACATACCTCACCTTGTATGACGGTATAACTACTGATGAATTGGATTATGCGACAATTAACGCAGCAGTTCAGAATATTAAGGAAGATATTCAATATGATAAAGTGGCAACTAGACTTCTTCTAAAGACCATATATCGTAAGGTTGTTGGCGAGTATGATAAAGAGGATCCTGCTGATCTGAATAAAAAGCACAGAGATTCTTTTGTTGATTATGTTAAAAATGGAGTTGAGAATAAGAGACTACATCCTGATATGATTAGTAAGTTTGATCTACAGGAATTAGCTGGTACTCTAGATATTAGTCGTGATGAACTATTCGTATATGCCGGTCTAGATGGTTTAATAAATAGATACTTCCTTAAGAATGATAAGCAGCAGCCAGTAGAAACTCCACAATATTTCTTCATGCGTATTGCTATGGGACTTTCATATAATGAAAAGAATCCAACTGAATATGCTAAGAAGTTCTATGAGAAGATGTCTAATCATCAGTATATAGCTGGAGGATCAACGAATCTTGGTGCTGGTACGACTCGTCCAGCATTGTCCAACTGTTATTTGATGGAGATACATGATGATATGGGTCATATTGCAAAGTCAGTGTCAGATGTACTTCTTCTATCAAAGGGATCTGGAGGAATTGGAGCTTCGATCACAAAGTTAAGAGCTACAGGTTCACCTCTGAAATCAAACTTTGGTGGTGTATCAAGTGGTCCGACTCCTTTTGCAAAGATTATCGATACAGCAATTCGAGCTGTCATGCGAGGAGGAAAAAAGAAGGGTGCTCTTTGTTTCTATATGGAAAATTGGCACTATGACTTCCCAGAATTCCTAGATTGGAAGCATAATGCTGGAGATGACTATTTGCGTATGAGAACAGCAAATACCGCAGCATTTCTATCAGATGAATTTATGAGACGTGTTGATGCCGGTTCTGATTGGTATATGTTCGATCCTGCTGAAGCTGGAGATCTAAATGAGCTCTATGGTCAGGAATTCAGCAAGAGATATGCATACTATGTAGAAAAAGCAGAAAGAGGAGAAATGGTGATGTTTAAGAAGGTTCCAGCGCAGGAACAATACAGACAAATTCTCACTTCATTACAGTCCACATCTCATCCTTGGTTGGTTTGGAAGGATACTATAAATAATCGTGCCTTGAACAATAATACAGGAGCTATACATATGTCTAATCTCTGTACTGAGATTTGTCTACCACAAGATAAAGATAATGTTGCTGTATGTAACCTGGCTTCACTTAATCTTGCTGCACATATTAAAAACAAGGAGGTTAACTGGTCCAAGCTAGAAGAGAGTGTAAGACTAGCTGTAAGACAGCTTGATAATCTAATTGATATCAATGTTCTTCCAATCCCTGAGGCAGCAAAGTCTGATAAGGAGAATAGAGCTATAGGACTTGGAGTGATGGGTTTTGCAGATACAATAGAGCAATTAGGCATGTCATATGATAGTGAACATGCATGGGATTTTGCAGATCGCATATTTGAATTCGTAAGCTACATGGCTATCGATGCAAGTGCGGATCTAGCAAAAGAGAGAGGATCATATATGCATTTTGCTGGATCTGAATGGTCAAAGGGACATGTACCAATAGATACACTAAAGAAACTCGGTGATTCAAGAGGACTCGATGTGACTGTTGATAGTCAGAGTAAACATAGAGGTTTGAACTGGGAGATCTTAAGACAGAAGGTAAAGAAGGGTATTAGAAATGCTACTCTAATGGCGGTCGCTCCGAATGCAAATATTGGTTTGGTTGTTGGTACTACACCAGGAATTGATGCTCGTTTTGCTCAGGTCTTCTCAAGAAACAAGATTTCAGGAAAGTATATGGATATTAATCATAACCTAGTTAAAGATCTAAAGAATATGGGTATATGGGAGAAGGTAAGAGATGCAATTATTGAGAATCAGGGAGATATATCAAATATTCCGGGTATTCCTCAACACACAAAGGATGTATATAAGACATCATTTACAACTTCACCATATGCATATATAGAAGTTGCTGCTAGAGCTCAGAAGTGGGTAGACCAGGCTCTTTCAAGAAATATGTATCTAGAAACTCGTGATATAGATGAGACTATGGATATATATACAACTGCATGGAAGAAAGGTCTCAAGTCTACATACTATCTACATATGAAGCCACGTCATACAGCAGAACAGAGTACTGTTAAGGTTAACAAAGCAGAGAAGATGGGTAAGAAGGGATTTGCTGCTGTTGCCTCAGTTGCTAGTGATGTATCAAAAATAGAGATACCTCAACCAATTGAAAGCCCAATCGTAATTCAAAAAATTGAAACCGTTAAAGTTTCTACACCAGTATATGAAAGAGAGGAAATACGTGAAGAGATTAGGGAAGCCGCAACAATTCAACCTAGTATGCCGCTTGTAACTCCAGTAGTAAGTCAGGCCTCGAGCAATCCAATAGTTGATAAGATTATAACTCCAAAAGTAGAGACTCCGGTATCAAATACTTCCAGTTCTCTTTCAAAGGAAGAGGTAATGGCTCAGTTAAGTAAAAATCCTAATATTCAAGTAGCAAAAGTTAAGCCAAAGGTTTGCCCGGTTGATCCAGCAGAGCTAGCTCAGTGTGAGGCTTGCCAATAGTGTACAAAGTGTATAGTATACAAAATATAATTATAAATTTTAACGAAATAACATAATGTTAATAGGAAAAGCTGCACCCGAAGATACAAGTCTCCACCCAATTAAGTACAGATGGGCTTATGATCTATATAATCAAGCTGTTCGTAATACATGGTTTCCTCATGAGATTACTCTAAAAGAAGATCTAGACGATTGGAAGAAGATGACAGAGGATGAGAAGCATGCCGTAGAGTTTTTGATGGCCTTTTTTAATCCTGCAGAGCTAATAGTTAATAGATCAATTGCGCTTGGTATATATCCATATTTAAAGTCACCAGAGTGTCACCTATATCTAGCTAAACAGATGTGGGAAGAGGCAAATCACTGTGTTGCATTTGAGTATGTTCTTGAGACATTTCCATTTGATCGTGAAAAGGTATTCAACCATCACTTGAATGTGCCATCTATGAAAGCCAAGGAAGACTATATTAATAAGTACATGAGAAGGATGACAGAAGTATCACTTGATGTCGATACAATTGAAGGTAAAAAGGATTTCATTAGAAACCTTGTTGCTACAAATATAGTTATGGAGGGTATATGGTTCTACTCTGGATTCATGGTTGTGCTTTCATTCCGACAGAGAAAGCAACTTAGAAACTTCGGTTCTATGATCAACTGGGTTTTAAGAGATGAAAGTCTACACTTAAAGTTTGGTATTAACCTAATACATAACATTCTAGAGGAAAATCAGGATCTACTATCTGCAGAGTTTGCTGATGAGATTAGAAATATAATAATCGAAGGAGTTAATAAGGAAGTAGACTATAATAAGGACCTATTCCCAAATGGAATACTTGGACTTAATGCTGAATACGTAAACCAGTATGTAAAGTATGTTGCCGACAGAAGACTTGAAGAATTAGGATTCCCTAAGTTCTACAATGTAACAAATCCAGCTAAGTGGATGAGTACTGCAACTGATGTGTTTGAGCTTGTAAACTTCTTCGAAGCTCAAAATACAAGTTATGAAGTGGATTCACATTCATCTGGTAAGGCAAAGCCTAAAGATGAGGGTTCAAGTAATTCTGGAGGAGGGGAGTAGATGATTGCTATTGTCAAGGTGGTCTATTTTGTGATATAGTGTTTGCACATATCAGACAATCGCTATTACAAGCGGAAGCTTGTAAATAGAGGAAAGTCCGAGCACTGCCTGGATCGCAAGATTCAGGAGAATGGTAGCGGGTAACGCCCGTCCATCGTGAGGTGCGAGGTGCGAACAGAGACGTAATCATTGGAAACGATGATTAGATCCGCAAGGATTAGTCTGCATGGAAACATACAGGGTGCAACGGCAAAATCCTTACTTCAGTGCAAGGCCGTGTCCATGAAAATGGAAGTGCCGCTTGAGGTTTACTGTAAAGTAAATCCCAGATAAATGATTGTCGTCTTCGCAAGAAGATACAGAACTCGGCTTATCGATATGTAACATCAAAAAACTTCCTTAACAGGAGGTTTTTTGTTTGGTATAATTATCTCCAATCGGTTTATTATTAGGAGTTAACAATTTATTATGGACATTACAACAAATACAAGTGATCAAAATGGCGGATTACAAAAGAAGAAAGTGGTAGGGAGGCTTGAAAAAATATCTTTCATTTTACTTCTAATTACTATTATACTCACTCCACTAGCATTCGTTCCTAGTCTTTATACATCAATAGATACAGTAAAAACTATTGTTATAACTATCGGTGTACTTGTGTCTGCTACTCTCTATTCTATTTCATTACTTAAAAATCGAGATTTAACTATTCCTAAGCACCCACTCTTCACGGTATCACTTGGAATCATTGCTTCAATGATTATTTCTACTTTATTGAGTACTAGTGTGATCAAATCACTATTCGGTCAAGGATTTGAGGTTGGAACAACTAGTATGATTCTAGTATTCTTTCTAGCTTCTCTATTGACTGTATACTTTACTAATAAGGATAAGGACAGGCTATTCTATGTATATGGAGCAGTATTTGTTGCATTCATAATAGTTGCTTTGTATCACATCTCCCGCTTTATTGGTGGCGCTGATTTCCTAACTCTAGGAATATTTCAAAGTGCAACATCAACTATGATAGGTAAATGGAACGATCTTGCACTATTCTCCGGACTTGTCGGTCTTCTATCATATATAACATTAAGATCTATAACTTTAAGTAAGGTATTCAAGATCGTGCTTGTAATACTCTCAATTGTATCTGCCGTATTCCTAATTCTTATCAATTCATCTTTAATATGGGCTCTAGTCGCTCTAGTTACTATATTGTTTGCTGCATATGAATTTTCAAAATCAACCGTTTCCTTACCTGGCATATCTGGTTGGTTGAAGAAAATTCCAGTTATAACAGCCATAATCGTGGTAGCTTCAGCAGTCTTCTTCTGGAAAGGGGATGCAATAATAAGTGGCGTTATTACTAAAATGGGTCTTGGTCAGACTGAGGTAGTGCTTCCATGGCAGCTAACTATTGATGTTGCATCAGAGACTATCAAGGAATCACCATTATTCGGTGCTGGACCAAATAGATTCGGGGTACAATATTTGAGATTTAAACCAATTGTAGTTAATCCTACCGTATTCTGGAATACTGAGTTTTCTACTGGTTTTGGTTTTGTACCGACATTCACTGTGACACAAGGTTTACTAGGATTGGTACTGTGGATTGTGTTAATGGTTATCTTTGGATACACAGGATTTAAGGCCTTAAAAAGGGAGAATGATGGTGTATCAAGGTACTTTATTGCATCATCATTCTTTCTATCACTATTCCTATGGATTGCTGCCATTGTATATGTACCTTCCCACTCAATATTAATGATGACTTTTGTGTTTAGTGGCCTATTCCTGGCTTCACTGATTAATAGTAGCCAAGTGTCCCTAGTGAGTCTAAGAAGAGAAGATGGAAAAGGATTGACAAAGTTCATACCTGGTATACTTCTTGTAATTATTGCCATTTCTATAATCTGGTTAGCTGTATTCGTTAAGAAAACAATTGCCTTAGGATATTTCCATGGCGGCATAAGTTCATTCAACCTACCAGAAGGTAAGGG